>ENA-OUQW01001914-OUQW01001914.1-human-gut-metagenome-genome-assembly--contig:-NODE-1914-length-19131-cov-4.552265_pt1 | contig 19131 bp, 24 predicted proteins | sample MGYA00248464_ERZ548849 | MGnify/ENA primary metagenome ERZ548849 (study PRJEB26491, sample SAMN04978193) | human gut metagenome | host: Homo sapiens | study: EMG produced TPA metagenomics assembly of... | reverse complement strand
AACGAAGAGGTCTAGAGGCTATAGAGGTGCGGACAGGGCTTTTATCCTTCGGTTTATAAATTCAGGGACAGAAGACAGGTATACGAAAGTTAGACGTCAGGGAATGAAAAAATCGGCATATCGCGGCTCTTTGTCTGCAAGTAATTTTTTCCAGCCGGCAGCGGAATCCGGCATGGCTAGAGCCAGCCTTGTATTGTCGGAACGGATTGCAAGAATAATACAAGAAGTAAGTGAAGGAAGATGAGTTTATTTATAAGCAAGCATATTATTAGCTCTATACAGTCTAATAAGGCTGTTACGGAAGCGGTGGGGAACAGGATATATCCGGTTGTTATCCCTGTGGGGGCGCCGGAGTATCCGTTCATCAATTTTACGAGTTCTTTGGATGGTCCGGACGAGACCAAAGATGGATCTTGTGCGGATAATGTATCCACTACTTTGGTAGTTGTGTCAAAGACGTATGAAGTTGCTGTGAATACGGCTAATGAGGTGCGTTACTCTATTGAAGGGAAGACAGCCCGGTATGATAAGTTTGAGGTCATTGATAGTTCTTTTCTGTCATGTATTGAAGATTATTTGGTGGATATAGACGCATTTACTATAACTCTTTCGTTTAATTTTAAAACAATTGATCTATGAAAACAAATCAGATTATGATACGTCCGATGGGTGAGTTTAAAGTAGTTCAACGGACAAAAGATGCGTTTTTCAATGCAACAGAATTATTAAAACAGTGGAACCAATTAAAAGGTATGAGGAAAGAAGTTAATGACTACTTCGATTTGTCTTCTACTAAAGAGTTTATTTACACTATAATGAAAAGGGAAAATTATGATACGGGTAATTACCCCTATCATAAATCAAGAGCAAATAAGGGTGATAATGCGGGTACATGGATGCATCCACTGCTTTTTATTGATTTTGCAATGTGGATAAATCCATCATTTAAATATGATGTTCTAAAATTCGTTTATGACGAAATGATAAAGTTCCGCAATCTTGCCGGTGATGCATATCCCAGAATGTGTACGGCTGTTTGTTCTATCCTTCCAAAGGAGGTATTTAAGCAAAAAGTTAGTGATTTGGCAAAATCACTCAATATCATTGTGTATGGCAAACATGAATCAGAAATGCGTAATAAGATTGGCGATGAGGCTAAGATACGTGAGATGTATGAACTGGAACAACAGATAGCCCAATGGATTGAGCTGGGATTTATTAAAAATTATCAGGAATTGAAACAGGCACTAACGAAGGTGTATTATCAGAGACACCCTGATGTATTGCCTATGTAGATAACTTATTGAATATAGCACTTAAGAATAAATTCATAGTAAAAATCAATTGTTTTACGGATTCGGTTCGTGAGAATAGAATCTGTTTTTTAAGGAATTGTTTAACTTTTAAATTATATAGATTATGTCAAAAGCAAAACCTTTGAATGGAAAGGATTTTATGATTTTCGTTGCCGGTAAGGCTACGGCTTTGGCAACCAGTCACAAGCTGACACTTACCGCAGAGACGGGCGATGCCGCCAGCAAGGACGATGGCATGTGGGATGAGTCGATAGTCACGAAGATGGGATGGGAAGCATCTACAGAGGCGTTAGTGAGTGCTGATGCTGATGTGGAAAGTTTTGATTCTCTTTATGATGCTTTTATTGCCGGTGAGGCGGTTGATATCATTTTGGGAGTACCGGCTAATTTGACCAATGACGGTATTCCTGAAAACGGTTGGGCTTCTCCGGCTACGAAGGCGGGTCAGAAGTATTACAAGGGTAAGGCTCTGATTACATCTCTTGACCGTACTGATGCCAAGGGTAGTAATTCCACCATGACGGCGCAGTTTAAGGGACAAGGGAAACTGGAGAAGGCTACAGGTGCAGGAAGTTGATTTAAAGCTGTTGGGCTATGAAGAAAGTAACGATCAACAATGCAGAGTATACATTAAGGTATACTCTGCGCGCCTTATTTATATATGAGGAAATTACCGGGAAGTCTTATTCCGGTGACAGGATGGTTAACAGTTATATCCTGTTATGTGCTATGCTGATGGCAAATAACAAGGATTTTCCGTTAACGTTTGATGATGTGATAGACGCATGTGATTTAGATCCGTCCATTTTCGAAACGTTTTTGGCTGTTTTAGAGGAAGAGAACAAGAGAATCGGTATGATTGTCGGGAAAGATGATAAAAAAAAAGCGATGGGAAAGAGAGCGAAGAAGTAAGTGTGATAAGGTTGTATGAAGAAGTTGTCGGTCGTGGAGGGATATCACCTGATTACTTCTTTGACAGTATGACTTTTAACGAGTGTGCTGCATTTATAAGGGGGATGAACCGGAAGGAGCAGGAGGAATGGGAACGTACAAGAATGATCATGTACGCAATTGCACAGGTTAATTCTACGGAGAGCCTCACACCTGAAGCAGTGTTCCCATTCCCGTGGGATGAGGAACGGGAACCGATAGAGATAGATGAGAATGAGCTGAAAGAATTGAGAGAACGAGCAAAAAATATGGAATATGGCAAGTAATGCGATTGTAAGATTGTTGTTTAACACCGCTGATTTTGATAAGAACATCAGAAGGGCGAAAGGTGAGATAGGGAATTTTGAAAAAAGCATAACAAGTATGGCCGGCAAGATAGGACCTGCTCTAAGTGGTTTTGCTGCTTTCGCTGGTATATCGGTAGCCATTGGGGATGTGGTAAGGACTTCTATGGAGTTTGAAAAGTCGTTATCTTCTTTGAAATCCTTAACAGGTGTGACAACGCAGGAGCTTTCGTTTTTTAAAGATGAGGCTATCCGTTTGGGTAGTACCACCACGCAGACTGCATCTCAGGTGGTAGATGCCTTTAAGCTGATAGGATCTCAAATGCCAGAGTTGTTAAAAAATAAAGAGGCTTTATCTTCTGTAACGGAAAGCGCTATTATATTAGCAGAAGCCGCAGAAATAGATGTTCCTGAGGCCGCTAAAGCGTTAACAGGAGCTCTAAATCAGATGGGCGCTTCTTCTAGCCAAGCTGCTGAATATATCAATATTTTAGCGGCAGCCTCTCAACAAGGCTCTGCTGATATCCCATATCTGAACAAGGCTATAGAGAATGCCGGTGGTGCTGCATCTTCTGTAGGTGTACAATTCAATGAATTGGTAGCCGCGATAGAGGCTATTGCTCCTAAAATAACGGATGCCGGCAGTGCGGGAACTAATCTGCGTAATATATTTCTCACTTTGGAAAGTAGTGCGGACAAGAACTTACGTCCTTCCGTGGTCGGGTTGTCACAAGCTGTGGAAAACCTTGCAGCAAAGCACATGAACGCTACAGAAATGACGAAAATGTTTGGTAAAGAGAGCGTAACGGCTGCTTTGGCACTCGTTTCTGAAAAAGATAAATTTATAGAGTTAACCGATGGAATAACAGGAACAAATACTGCATTAGAACAACAAAAAATCAATAATGACAACTTAGCAGGATCTATAGCGGCATTGCAATCTGCTTGGGAAGGTTTCATATTAACGCTAAACAATTCTTCGGGTATGTTACAAAGCGTAGTTGGTTTTTTAGCTGATATTGTAGATGGAGCACGAACGGCATTTTCTTCATTACAAGCTTTGGACGAGTCTAGTTATAAGAGCGAAGGTCAGAAATCGTTTAGATCAGAAAAAGTTCAAAACGCTATAAATGATATAAACGAACTGGTAAAAGGAGGAATGAGCCGGGAAGATGCCTTGAACTGGGAAGAGAATTTAACAAGAGATCTGTATAAGAGAGCTGATTCGTTAGAAGAAAAAAAAGAAGCCTATGAAGAGGCTATGGCAATATACAATGAGAGAGGTGGACAGTGGGACAAACGGGCTTACGAGCAATCAAAGGAAGTGTATATGTTAGCTCGGAACGAAAAGCAAATACGTGATGAAATATTAGATTATATTGAAAAAGAAAGACAGAAATTAAAAGGCGTTGGTGATATCCAGAAGGAATTAAACAAGGGGGCTACTGTGGGTACTGGGGAAAAGAAAGGACCTACGGATTTGCAATTAGCTGCATTTAATGCCGAAGGATGGGCTAATGAAGAGGTAAAAGGGCTTCATAACAAGCTAAGACAGGCTATTGAGAGTGGAGATAAAATAAAGATAAAAAATATAGAGATTGATTTGGATGAAGCTATAGATGAAGCTAAATTACCTGATTTGTCCAAAAAAATTAAAGAAAACGAAGATTTCGCAAATTCGTTAAGTGCCATAGGTAACGCTTTTGGTAGCATGTCTTCAATGGCTGATGGTGCCGCCGGTTCTATCCTGTCTTATTTCGGGAACTTAATGAACTCTGTGGCTGCCGCGATTCCGGCTATTGATGCTCTTAATGCAAAGAAAAAGGAAGAATCTGTGGCTAATACGGAAGCAGCCGTAACCGGAGCCGCTTCGTCTGTGGCTTCCATTCCGTTTGTTGGTGCGGCTTTGGCTGTAGCCGCCATAGCTTCAGTTTTGGCTGCTTTAGCCAATATTCCCAAATATGCAACAGGTGGTATAGTGGGAGGATCATCATTTTTCGGTGATCACATGATAGCACGGGTTAACAGTGGCGAGATGATATTGAACCAGTCCCAGCAAGGTAAGCTGTTCAATATGATTAATAATGGTGGTGGATCCAATCACATAACGGTAGACGGTGAGGCACGGGTAAGCGGTAAGGCTATGTATATAACAATAAGGAATTACATGAAGGCTAACAATATAAAGTGGTGATATGGGGCAGAGATATAACATACATTTTAAAAATTACAGAAACACAGCCTATGATGTAAAGGTCTATATTGATGGCTATGTGGGACAGGTGACGGAATTACTGGGCGCAAGAAGCGCATTTGTCGTAGAGGGGAACGATGAGAACTTTGTATATGAGCCGATAAGAAGTTCTACGGCAACATTGACCCTTCTTGGTAGTGATTTACTTCTAGACCTGTTTAGCATTAACAACCAATATGCACCGGTTAAGTTGTTCAAGGGTGACAAGTTAATGTGGACGGGGTATATTGTTCCGGAGCAATTTACGCAACCTTATAAGCCTACACCGGACAATATCAGTATTGATTGCATAAGCGCAATAGGAACGCTTGAGAATATACAATATGAGAAACAGACTGAGAATGGATTTATAACGGCGATAAACCTCTTAAGGTACATTATAAGATCAGCTAATGGGGGATATGAAAAGATATATATACCTTATGTCTATGGATCGTCAGAAGTGAATTATTCGACAAAGAAAAACATATTCGATGAGATAACTCTCGCAGAAGAAAACTTCACCTCAGAAGGGATGATGTTGGACGAGGTACTGGAGTATTTTTGTCGTTTTTTTAATTGGACCTTATACGATTATGAAGGTAGCCTGTATTTTGTTGATGTAGATTGGAAAGGGGAATACTTCTCATATGGCGAGGATCTTGTCACTTATGAGATGGTTACTCCAAACACTGTATTGCTTCAGGATATCGGCTTCGGTGGTAGTGATCATACAATAGATGTGCTCCCCGGATATAATAAGGTTACCGTTAAGGCAATAAATAATGTTTTTGATGAATTGGTGGATGATGAGGGATTTGATGTGAGTGATATGTATGGGAGCTTCACAAACTTGACGGATAAGAGGAATGATAACAAATACTATAAGGTGGAGAATGTGCAAGGGTTGACATTAGAACGATGGGAATCAATAGCATATGGTGATAATGGAGAGATTTCACAAGATGCCATCCCTGTAATGGGTGCTAATTTAAATTATAATATGACTGGCGGTATGACCGCATACAGAGTCGGGGAGGCTGATATAGATTTTAAGGGATGGGATGGATTAACTCCGTTGTATACAATAATTTCGGAGAATTACACATGGAGGTCTTTATTGAGGTATAGGATAATTAGTACGGCTGTAGGAAATCCTATATTAAGAGTGGGAGGAGTGACAGCTGTCTATAAGGATGCAGCGATAGGAATTTCAGCCGATATTTTATTTACAACGAATTACGCAGAGCCTAATAAGGTGACAATCACGGAAGATCATGTGTTACGGTTTAAATTACGTATTGGCGATCATTACTGGAATGGAAATAAATGGCAAAATAGCGAAACCACATTTACGATAGGTATAGGAGAGGTGGGTGAGGAAGTGGAACGAACCAAACTGCGTGCAACGAAAAAGGCAGATATGCCGTATGAGGGGCTTACGGGATATGTGATTGAGTTCCCAGATTCTGTGCCACTGACGGGGAAATTTGAATTAATCCTGTATGGTACGGATTACCCATATCAGAATGATAAATATATAAAAGTAGTTGATATAGAAAATCTAAGAGTTGCCTATAAGAAAAAAGACGGAGTTACGGATGAAGGTGAGAACGGGGATCGTGTATACGAGAATGTAGTCAATGAAAAATTTATGTCCGAACTTGACGAGATAGAATTTGGCATAAGTAGTTATAATGAAGACGGGGCAACGTACAGCAAAGCTCTTTTAAATGGCAATTTTTTAACAAACAACTTGTATTCGGCAATAGAAGGTACGCTTGTACGCCCCGAAGAAGCGTTGATCAGGCGTATCATTAACCGATACCGGGTAACCAAAATCAAGTTAACTCAGGTATTAAAAAACAGTGATCTCATTCATCCTTTCACGGTTTTGTATGACAATTCTATGGTTAGTAAGAAATTCATGCTGTTAAGTGGTGTATGGGATTACGAGCAGAATACAGTAACATTATCAATGATAGAGAATGGCGATAAAGTCAGATATAAGAATCATAAGTAGGGTAGTACCGAGGGAGCGTGATGGGAAGTATGTTCCCCGCTCTGTGACTATTATACAGGGTGGCGGTGGCGGCGGTGATGTCACCAATGCCGATCATGCCAATTCCGCATATACGCTGGATGAGGATACACCTGTACAAAACTGGTTCTTGTCCGCATTGAAAGATGATGAAGCGCAAGGTATAATCAATTTTCTCAAAGGTCTGAAAATAGCCGGAAATCTGATAAACCGTATCGTGAAGCAGGGTGACAAGGATGTCACCTACACCGATGAAGACGTGATGAGCGCATTGCGTGTAATGACTGAGATAGAGAACAGTGCGGAGAAACTGAAAGAGATATTCTTGCGGAAGGACGTGGCGGATTCCACTAAGTTCCTTCTCAGCATGTTTGCCGGTGCTGTTTTCGGGAAGAATGGTTTTGCAAGCGGCTTGACCGGATTCGGAGCCAAGATATTCGATACAGGGCATGGAGAGTTTGAGAGCATGTTTATCCGCCGGTTCCTTGAAGTCCCCGAATTAAGATACAATCGTGTGATGGTCACGCTGGGCGACAAGTGGCGTGCGCCCGGAGCTGGTATTATAGAAACAGTAGATACAGGAACCAAAACATGTACGCTTAAGCTGGAAGATGGTGAGATTGGTGCTGTCGCAGTAGGTGATATTTGTATGGGTATCTATCATAATATCACCGGGAATGCTACGGAGGATTATGACGATGGAAAGGGCAACAGGCGTTTTGCCGGATTCTGTACGGTCTATTTCACAATCACGGAAGTCACAGGTGAAAGAAACGAAACATTCAAATACCAGTTGCGTCCTACATCTTCATCGTGGTCTTCTTCTTTCGATCCATTTGAAATGATGACATTCGTTGCATATGGTAACTTTACCAATGCAGGCCGTCAGACCTCAGTCTACGAAACAAGGACTTACACCCGTATGTTGTGGAAGCAGAATACATGGGAGATCTCCGCTGCCAATGTTGCCCTGCAATATGGAGACCTTTCTAATCTGAATATATTCGGATTGAACATGGATGGTTACTCCATGTATCTGAATAATATATATATGACAGGTATTATCAAGCAGATAAAGCCGGACGGAACACCTGTACAGACTTTGAATTTCCGTGAGGAAGGATATATACCTGGCGTACATTACGATTACTACGACAGCTTGTCTTATAACGGAAGCATGTGGGCGTGTATCAATGAGGATGGTTCGTCTGCTGCACCGGGATCTAACGGCGATTGGCTGGAGATTGCTTCTAAAGGTGATACGGGAACACCGGGGGCACCGGGAAAGGACGGGGTGAGCGTGACCAATAGCGGTCCGTGGTATTCCGGCTTGGTTGTTCCCAAAATGAGTATCGTTACAATGGGAGGAAGTTCGTTTCTTTCTAAGGTATCCACTACCAATCCTCCCTTATGGTGTTGGACAGACAATGCCGGTAATCGGTTTACTTTCAACGATGGCGGTTACTGCTTGACAGGCGAGCAGAACGCGGCCGAATATGATGTATGGGCCGAAAAGGGCGATACCGGAGCAAAAGGCGACAAGGGTGATGATGGCGAGAAAGGTGACAAAGGAGATAAGGGAGATCAGGGCGTACAAGGAATACAGGGCTGTATTATACGGTCTTCCGAGTGGGCGTCCGGCGTGACGTACAGGAATGACGAGGACCTTACAAGTGGCACGCGGTATATTGATATCGTAATGGTAAGAAACAATAGTGCGGTGGACGGATGGGATGTTTATAAGTGTATCAAGACCCATACATCGTCATCTTCCATAACCTATGCCAATACCACCTATTGGACGGAATTAAGCAATGTCGGTCCTATCTATACCAGTCTTATTATTTCCAAGAACGCCAGTCTTGATTTTGTCCAAGGCAATGAGTTATTGATTAAGGATGCAAATAATAATATTGTAGCCGGTTTTACAGGAGGAAGCAGCAAGGAAGCCGGTACGACACCTATAAGGATATGGGCTGGAGGTAAGGTTCCGGGAAACGCTCCGTTCCGCGTGGATCAGAATGGAAATCTTGTCGCAACGAAGGCGAATATCGGGGGTACGGTAACCGCCACTCTTCTCTACTCACCGGGAAGTGATATGGATAGTCTGGCTGATTTGGAAGGCAATATGACCGTGAATCCGTCTACTCAGGGATCTACGTTCTTCTCTGCTGACGGTTTGGGCGGAACCATAACTCTTCCTCCTGCATCATCATGGAACGGATTGAAACTGGAGTTTGTGGTTGATATGACATCAAGGGCGGCCAAGAACCCGGATAAATACAAGGCTACGAACTATTTCTGCGGACTGGTGGGAGCTTACAATAACAAAACAGAAATTCAGATGGCAAGGCCTTATGTTTTGGAGATGAAGGCTTTTAATAACCATTGGTATATAACACGTATGGATTTAATTAAGTAAACGATATGATATTACAAGCAGGTTATGATTGTTATCTGACACAGGTTGAGGATATGCCTCTGTCGGAACGAAGATTTGAGAATCAGGTATTGATAAACAGCCCTGAGGATGTGGCTATGTGGAAAGAAATCACATCAAAGCAGAAGAAGCAGATGATTGCCGAAGCGTCCTTCATCGATACGGGAACGATAGATGTTGAAGCACTTGATCGTGTGGATACACTATTAAACGATATTGCGGCAAACATTAACAATGCCGGGCTTACTGTAGAGGAAGCATTGGCGAAGAAAGAGTACTTCCCCGTATGGGAGGATCTGATAGGTACGGAGGTTGATGTGCAGTTCCGCTTCCGCTATGGCGGCACGCTCTATGAGGTCATACAGAAACATACACCGCAGGAGGACTGGAGGCCGGGAACGGGTACGGAATCCTTGTACAAGGTTGTGCAGATAGAGCACTCCGGCACACTGGATGATCCTATACCTTGGGTACATAACATGGTGCTGGAAGAAGGCAAGTATTACACCGATAAGGAAGTTCTTTATCTCTGTATCCGTGACAGCGGAATAGGTATGGCATTCGACTTGGAAAATCTTGTTTCGGGTGGATATGTTCAAGTGGTAGAAAATCAAGCAGTAATAAATAATTAAAAAAAATACGATTATGACAGACAAAAAATTAAATCAAGTATCGCAGTTGACGGACTTTGATTATGCGTTGGTTGTAAAAGGGAATGACGTGGCAAAAGTTACAAAACAGCAGCTAGCTACAATGCTGGGAGAACTGTTGGAAAATAGATTGGTAAAATGTAAGGAAATGAATATTGGAGCAAATGAGATAATAGATACTGGTGTGAATACAGGATTAATACGTTTTAAAATTAATGCAACATCTGCATCATGTGTGTTTTTTCTCAATTCAGGATCATCTAATATAATGCTAATAACACAGAATATCGATAATTATTTTACAACCAATAAATCTTCTAATAGTGGGAAAATAGCTCTTTATAAAGAGTCTGACAACGGTAACATTTTAATAAAGAATCTAACAGCCATTAACTATGGAACTTTTGTGTTTTATTACATATAAGATCTCAGATAACTACTTCTGACATGATTAAAAAACGGGTGGTCCGGTACAAACCGGTGCCACCCGATCCTGATATGCACAACGCCATGTGCGGTGCAAAGGTAATAAATTTCATCTAATTCCGGTCAGTCGTTCCAATTTTTGCCCAAGGTGTCCACATCTCATTATTCCAATTATTCCTTATGTAGTAATCATTTACTTTTAAATTGCATCCTATTTGAACTATTAAAATTCCGCAATTAAAAACAATAAGTCCACCATAAGAAAAAGGCAAGCTACCTTTTGCACCATCGAGATGATAAGTTCCTGATTTTCTATATGTATCGAAATCTGTTTCACCACTTATCTTTCCTATAAACATGAATGGGAACAGCTTCAAATTATTCATGAGTCCCCCCAGAAGCAATCATTTGCATATATTTTTGACAAATGTTAGTCCATCAACACTATCAATCACATCTGTTGAGATTTCAGTTCCTCTTATATAAAGTCCACCATCTTTCATTCCTGTTATTCCATCGCCAATCAACAAATAAAGGTCATTCCCTTTTCTATAAAGATTAAGTCCACCATCAAGATCACCATACGCATCCTTTTTAGAGGTAAAAACATATACAATTCCATCGGCTGCACTAGTTATGTATATATCTGTTTTCAGATACCCATTTACATTGCCAACGTACACAACTTCGATAAAAACAGGATTATACGGCTTTACGCTAGATATTTTTATATACTTATTTTTAATAATTGAAACAGCCATATAAAATCCAATCATTTTAGCCATAACAGCAGACGTTAAACCTTTAGTTCCCGTGTTCGCCACAGGTATCAGTTCTCCCAGATCGTGAAATATGCCAATACTCTGTTAAAAAGAATACCATGATTGCCAACCTTGATTAGCCCAATTCTGCCTATATTTGGGTCTGTTTGAACCTTGCATATCATACACGATTTGTACAACTAAAACATTAGCTCTAAATATTATTAGTCCGCCATATTTATATGGAGAATCTTGACATCCATCTAAACCGTACATTCCTGGATTAGTATAATTGTCAATAGACATATTGGATGTTATTTTAGGTCTGTCTATAAAGCCTCCTTTCCAAGCAAGTCCGTTGCTTGTTTCGCTCACAACAGGTATCAGTTCTCCCAGAAGCATTTTTTGTGGTTTATTTTGTAAATACAGAAGATTTTTTTAACTTTAAAACAAAAAGTTGAGTATGTTAGAGAAGATCAGATACCGTTTGGTTTATAACCGACAAAACAAGTTAAATCGACAAGGGACAGCCCTAGTCCAAATAGAAGCCTATTTGAATCAGAGAAAGGTATATTTTAAAACCAATGTTTATCTAAAGCCGGAGTGTTGGAGTAAGGATGGCGCTCAAGTAATTAACCATCCGCAATCGAATGAGCTTAACGCAATGCTATATGAGAAAATACTGGAGTTGCAGGCTATAGAACTTAGCTATTGGAAAAGAGGACTTGAATCAAACCTTTCCACGTTAAAGGAGGCTGTAAAAAAGGGAATTAAACCAGTTGTGTCGTTTTTAAAGTTTGCGATACAAACGATAGAGAATTCAGATAGGAAACCGGGAACCAAGGATAACATGCTGGGCACGGTAGCCACTTTGAAGGAATTTCGGAGCGTGATAGAGTTTACCGATATAAACTATACGTTTCTAAAGGAGTTTGACGCATTTCTGCGCAACAAAGGATTGAAGGTAAACACGGTAGGAAAACACATGAGAATACTGCGTACCTTGGTTAACGAAGCAATAAACGAAGGTTATATATTACAGGAGGCATACCCTTTCCGTAAGTTCAAGATCAAGAAAGAGAAGAAGGAACATAACTTCTTGATGCCCGCAGACTTGGAGAAGCTGGAGAATCTTGAACTGCCGGACAGGAAGAACAACAGCCGGCACATACTGGACGCATTTCTCTTCTGCTGCTATTGCGGATTGAGATTCTCTGATTTCAAGCAATTGACTTATAAAAATCTCGTAACAGTTGATGGAAAGGAATGGCTAGTTATGAATAGCATCAAAACAGGCGTAAAACTCAATATCCCGCTATATCTGCTGTTTAACGGAAAGGCACTGGGTATAATGCGGAAGTACGACAGTATCGAACAACTGGCTGCATTAGGCTGCAATTCCGATACCAACCGAACGTTGCAGAAATTGGGAAGGATGGCGCGTATCGGCAAGAAGTTTACCTACCATACAAGTCGTCATACTTGTGCTACTCTGTTGGTACATCAAGGCGTTCCGATAACCACCGTCCAAAAACTCTTGGGGCATACATCGGTCAAGACAACAGAGATATATTCCGAGGTGTTTGATGAAACGATCATCAAGGATCTGACAAGGGCTAACCAGAAGTATTCTAAACGTAGAAATGTAAAACAAAATCAAATAAAATCTCAAAAATCCCCGGAAAAATACATCAGGCAGTAGAAATCTATAAAAGCTATCTGTTTTATACTTGTTTTTCCGATCCCATTCCATAAAATTCGTTTCCTGTCAATAAAAATACAAACTCGCCAGTCTTGCCGTCTATTAATTTTCTTCATTCATCTTGCAAGTAAAAAATATTGCATTAATGGCAATTTTTTAAGAAGATTGGTTTTTGTTTCAACATTGGCTTTTCATAACTAATTAATATAGTTTTCTTTTTGTATGTCGTTTTAGAATTGATATCTTTGCTATTATCTTCAAAGTCTGAGCAAACGATATATAGGATATTGGACAGCAATGGTGTGCTCCGCAGACCGAAGGTTAATGGTGTGAAAAGAATACTTGTTATGATAGAAGAGGACGTGGCAGCTATATTGGATAAGGAGCAATCGGTATCATTATATGTCAATGAGGCTATAAGATTCTATCACGGTAACCGACATTAATTGCCGGTTATCTATCTCTTAAAATCAAGAGCCTGTTGCGGATTAATTTCCGTGGCAGGCTCTTTTTTGTCATACAAAATAAAGGTTAGTTTGAGAATCGGGTAATCCAAAACGTGTAATTGATGGTATTAAAAAAAGGATAGAAAGTCATATAAATTATTGCACAATGAGAAAGGAGACAAAAGAAAACATTCAGTATTCAACTGCCGTGGGGATGCTTGTACTGGGAGCGTCCTTGGCTGTGGCCGGCTTTGTATGCTCGGAACCTATGGGTCAGATACACGACAGTGTATTGTGGTTGTTTGCTCAATGTCTGTTGTATGCCGGTAGTGTTTTTGGCATCAGCATTTATATTAACAGCCGGTTTAATAATTTAATAGAGCAATTAAAAGAAAAGGAGGGAAAGAAATGAAGAGTTTACCAAGAGGTTTGAGAAACAACAATCCGGGTAATATCCGAATAACAAAGGATAAATGGCAGGGATTGAGAGAGAAACAGACAGACAGGGAGTTTTTCCAGTTTGCAGAAATGAAATGGGGTTATCGTGCTTTAATCCGTACATTGCAGAATTACAGAAGGAGACACAACTGTGTTTGTATTGCAGACTTTATTACAAGATGGGCTCCACAGACAGAGAACAATACAGGGGCTTACATCAGACGGGTATGTCAGGATATGCAGGTACCTTCAGTATATGTTCCGGATATTGAGGATAAAGATACGATGTGTTCTTTGGCCGCTGCTATATCTTATGTTGAAAATGGTGTTCCTGCCGTAATGGAGGATATCTATAAGGGATGGGATCTGCTATGAGACAAAGGATCTATATATGGATTGCGATTGCGATAGTATTGCTATTGCTGTTTGGATCATGCCGGAGCATAAAGTATGTGCCGGTAGAGACTGTAAGGACTGACAGTCTTTATCTTACCGTGCATGAGAGAGATTCAATCCACATTAAGGATTTTATCTACATTCGAGAGAAGGGTGACACAGTATTCGTTGAGCGATGGCGCACGCAGTACAGGGATAGAGGAAGAACAGATACCTTATATGTTGACCGTGTACGCGAAGTTCAAGTCCCTTACCCGGTAGAGAAAGAGCTAACATGGTGGCAAAAAACAAAAATAGAACTAGGAGAGTTATCTATAGGTATTATATTAGTATTACTAATCGTAGTCATTTGGTTGATAAAGAAGAAGGGAGGTGCAAGATGAGATAGCAACATCAAGTATTATCCGCCACAGGTAGAAGTGTGGCATATAATAGAAACTCATATAATAAAAGTGATTCTTTTGCGGCTTAGAAAAAAAAGAAAGCCGCCTCCTGAAAGGATTGACAGTCGGATAAGGAGATAAACACCCGTGGTGTTGTTGCGGCCTTCATTGGCAATAACAAACACTTCGGGTGTTTTGTTTTCAAAAACCGAATAAAAATGAAATTAGAGGAACTGTATAAGGATATAATAGGTGTTGTGTGTGATGTTACCGGTCTTGTTGAGGCTGACATATTAGCCAGCAATCGCGAGGAATGCGCCGATGCAAGATATCTTCTTGTGTTAGCGTTGTCCAAAATGCTGACTGATCATGAAATTGGCAGATTTATCAACCGTACCCGACAAGGTGTATCGTTTATTCGCTCGAATCGGCAAAAATTAAGGAAATGGACAGTTGCAAGCAATTGGAAAGTAATTAGCAAGTATATAGCAAGTAATTACTTTATCTGCAAGTGACTTGTACGGACATTTGTGAGCGGTCAATATTGACCGTAATTCCAAAAAGTTATAAGTTTATGGAAGCAGAAGTAAAGCAAGTGATTAAAGAAAAGGAGTATGTCCATGACAACGACAGGAAGGAATATGCTTCAAAAGGTCTAGCCGGAACCGCTCTCGGTATCGCTATCGGTGCGGGAGTATTATCATTGTGGGGGCGTGGTCGTGGTGTAGGTATCGGCGGTGGTATGCCTGAAAACGTGAATATCAACACAGTCAGTGATGCTATTTCCGGTCGTACCGGTGTTGCTCCTACCGCTTTCCAGGCATGGGAGAAAGGTTGTGATGAGGCTTTGGCGTTAACAAACACCATTTGGGGGATTAAAGTCAACACTCAGGAGCAGATGTATAATCATCGTGAGATTGATATCAACGAGAAATGGCAGCTTTACAAGTCACAGGTAGAGGGTGATTTCGGTAACTATAAGGTTTCCCGTGATCTCTACGACAACATGAACGACAAGCTGAATACAGCCGCATTCGGCTTGTACAAAGGACAGCGTGACCTGTACGACACACTGAACGAACGTTACTCCGCCAAGTTCTGTGAGCTTGACAAGAAAGTCTACGGAATGGAAGTGGCTAACCTGTATCAGAACAAGATCATACAGATGGGTATGGAAAGTGTCCTGAAGGATAGTATGTGCTATACGGACCGCAAGACCTGTCGTGCAATCTATGGTGTAGTGGGTTTACCGTCAACCCCGACAGTGAACGTACTGGAGGGGGCGAACCCTTACGGATGCAATTGCCGCACTCAGGCAAGCACGGCTCCAAGCGCATAAGGAAGCGTAAGAAACGTTAGTGGTAAGCCCCTTCGGGGGCGATGCCACTTTCTTTATTAACCACTAACAAAAGTATTATTATGGGAATGTTTGAAAGCGATCCATTGTTATCGACAGGCAGAAGTTTGGAAAGTCTGGCACAGGAAAATGAGGCTTATACACAGAAGCTACAGGCGTTGAAACAGATTCCGGGCATCACTCAACAACAGAGAGTATCCACACCTACCCCGATATGGGATGAGATAGACCGTATTGTTTCGTCGCTAAATGATCAGGAGAGAGCCGTGCTTAACAACAACAAGGAATATTATGATAACAGCATGGCCATTCAGGAGATGGTTAATTCAGAGGTCCTTCTTCTTGTCAAGGGCAGAATAGAGGGCTCTGCGGAAGGAAAGGCCGTATTGGAGCAGCAGCTGTCATTTGTCAGGAGGACATCTAAGATAGCCAAGGAAGAAACAGCGAGAAGAGATGCTTTATTCCGTGAATACGTTACGGAACATAGCGATATGACATGGCAGGAGTTTATTGACTGGAAAAACGGGAAACCGCAACAAAAATCTAAGAAGTAATGGAGGTTAAGAAGAATATAACAGAACTGAAGGACAAGCTAGCTGACTCATTGCAGCTATGGATTGACGAGAGGATAGACGGGCTTGTATTGAATAATCCTCAATTAAAGGTAGCATCTGTGTATCTCAAGAGAGGGGCGAAGAATTTTCTTGCAAAGCAAAAGGACGGGATAGGTGACATGATAGATAATGCCGCTTTGTTTTTGTGTGATGAGGATGGCAATGTGGATGCGGATTTACTTTTTAACGATATGCTTTCCATGCTTCGGGAGATGGAAGAGATGCCATTTGGTAAAGGCTTTATCCGTGGAACCATAGGAAAGGGGAGTATCCGTTTTGCGCTTCCGGACAATCCGATAACAAGCATTTTATTTGGCAAGACGGGTGCGATTAAGATAACAGATGCGGATTTGATGGAATTAAAGAAGTTGCTAATAGAATAGATTTAATCAAAATGATAGCGTAAACTGAACTTTGCTGTTACAAATAGACAGGAAAAAATACTTAAAAATTCCACTCAAAGTGTCAGCACCCATCCGATGAAACAAAACAAAATGTAACTTTAATATATTTGAATATGGAATACAAGGATTTAATTAAAAACGCAAAGGCTAACGGTGTTGCCTCTGACAAGGCAATGTGGCAGAGCGTGGACGGTCTTAGTGACATGCTGTGTGTGCTGAAAGAGGAACACCCAGCAATGTATTGGGAGTTTATGCGCAAGCAACACTCCATCTTGTACGGTCCGCACTACGATAAAAATTTTGCGGAAATGGATATTGAGAGAATCCGCTATACAGGTCCGGGCGGTGAGAAGAAGAACGGTGCCCATTGGAGTGCTGACCAAGTGGAGGACGCTACCAAAAATCTGTCTTTCCCTTCTGGTACGACGAAGTGGGATAAGTACGTAGCTTTTAATAGCTTTTATTCGGATCTGTGCTCTATCTATGATGAATCGCAGATCATCAAGGGTGCTCATAAGTTCTACTTTGCCGACGAGGATGGACCACAAGGTAAGATATGGGAGTATATGACCGCAATGCAATATGGATCGTAGTATAGACATATTGCTGGATCAGTTGGACGATAGGAGCCATTTTGATTTCTGTCGCCTGCTGGCTGTTGTATGGTGGAATATGTACTAAAAAATAGTCCCCGATAGATGAAAATCGGGGACCAAATTAGGGACCGTTTACGGCAGTGTTTGAAAGGTTTTGATAGTAATATCCCCGTTCAAAAGCCATCTAGAAGGCATTAGAACGGGGATAACAGGTTTAACCGTCTATATTTCGATTCTCATCGGGTGTACAAATGATACTGAAAATCAGTGTTTTTAAAGAAAAAGGGACTAATTAAGGGACTAACGGTTAAAAAGGTTCATGGCTTCTTCTTTTGCCTTATCAGCTATGTCGATATATGGTTTCATGGACTTGTAGTCCCTGTGACCTGTCCATTTCATTACGATATTGGGGGCTATGCCCAGCATGAGTGCGTTGCAGATAAAGGTCTTTCTGCCGCAATGGGTTCCTATCAGTTCGTATTTGGGATGAATTTCGTCTATCCTTTCTGCTCCCTTATAATATGTTCTGCATATAGGCTCGTTAATCTCACAGGCTTTGCATATTTCTTTGATGTATTTGTTCATCCTTTGGTTGACCGGCACAGGCAGCGCGTATATTCCTTCTATGCCCTTGTATTTCTCCAGTATGGCCTTAGAATATTTGTTCAGTTCGATTTTTAACGGCTCGTCCGTCTTAATGGTAGTGATGGTAATATATCCGTCATAGATGTCGGCTTTCTTGAGGTTTTTTACATCAGAATAGCGTAGCGAGGTGAAGCATTGGAAACAGAACACATCCTTCGCTAGTTCGAGATGAGGCTCGTTCGGGAATGTGGCATTATATACACTCATGAGTTCATTCCATTCAAGAAATATCACTTTTGCCGGAATGGTCTTTAGCTTCTCCTTGAAAGTGACGAATGAAAGTTCTTTGTTGTATCCTTTTTCTGATGCCCATTTCAAGAACCATTTTGCCAGATTGATATACTTCTTCGCTGTGTAATTCTTCATCCCGGTTTCATTGTCCACTTCTATGCTCATAAAGTAATCCACAAGACGGGATAGTCCTTCATGGGTAAGGTCCGCGAAAGTAAGATCGGGTGCGAATTTCTTTAGGTGGTTCATTGTGGTCTTGTGTCTCTTGTATGTGTTCTCTGACCAACTGTTTTCCTTACCTTGTTCAATGATGAATTGTTGGTAGTAATCGAAGATTGTTTTTTCCTCCTTTTCTACGATCTTCCCATTCCTTCTGTTCACTTCATCCCGGAATTCGGAAGACGTGGGCGTGTGTCCTGTCTGCTCGAAGAAGAAGAAGGTGTCGTTGACAGTTTCTTCAAGACGGTTTATCTCCGAATTGATAGTTGCAGCCGAGATTTTTTTCTTTCCATGAGTGGTGTTTGGTTTGCATCTTTGGGCTTCGGCTACCCATTTGTTATTGTCCACCCGGTAGCCTACATTGAAGGCTACGGTATTTCCGTCCCACTTGATCCTGTAGCGGAGCTTGGAGTCAGGTTTGTCTTTCTCCTTGTCCAGAAGAAAGATGCAGTTTCGTTTGATGTTCATGATTTGATAAATAAAATATTTAGTTATTAGCTAGAGAAAAGAAAAAAACTTCCGATTTTTGATTTTCTGATGATATTGTTACCGAATAAAATAGAGTATTTGATGAATTCTTGTGGAATAAACATTTAAT
>ENA-OUQW01001905-OUQW01001905.1-human-gut-metagenome-genome-assembly--contig:-NODE-1905-length-19201-cov-3.923065_pt1 | contig 19201 bp, 10 predicted proteins | sample MGYA00248464_ERZ548849 | MGnify/ENA primary metagenome ERZ548849 (study PRJEB26491, sample SAMN04978193) | human gut metagenome | host: Homo sapiens | study: EMG produced TPA metagenomics assembly of... | reverse complement strand
TAGGAACGGCAAAATTTTTTGCACTTCTATTGCTTCTTTATCACACATAAGCAAAGTTCCCGGGCGTTAAGCATACATCCGCCACAATGAACAACCAGAGCAATCCCCGAAATATCCTTTGGGAATTCACCGCCGGAGGTGAAGCGGAAGTTCAACTCCTTGCCCGTGTATTTTTTCAGCCAGGCGGGCAGCTTGACGGTGCCGATATCCCCGCACTGGCGATGGTGGGTGCAGCCCTCGCTGATAAGTACGGTGTCGCCGTCTTTAAGACGATCGATCGCATCGCTCCCTCGAATGAGTTGTTCGAAATCCCCCCTGTACCTTGCGAAAAGAATTGAAAATGAAGTCAAAGCGATGCCTTTCGGCACAACAGAATCGACGTAGCCAAACACCTGCGAGTCGCAAACGATCATCCTCGGCGGCTCCTTTAACAGGTCAAGTGAAGAAGCGAGCTTGTCCGGCTGAGCGACCATGCAGATACCCCCGATATCCAGAATGTCGCGTATCGTCTGCTGCTGGGGAAGTATCAGCCTTCCCTTCGGGGCGGACTCGTCTATCGGAGTGACGAGAATGACGGTATCGCCCTTTTTCAGAAGATCCGAAACGATCCTTTTCTCCGCCCTTACCGCCGGTATGCTCGCGGCGATACGCCTTTTTAGCTCATTAATGTTTTTCCCCGTTTTTGCGCTGACAAAAAGCACATTCTAACTGTGTATTTTCTGTTATTTACCGCTAATTTTAGCTAAAACGAATCCTTTTTGATCGAAGAGAAAGCTTTATAAACAAAAATTCCGCATTTTTTTTAAACGACTATGGATGATTATCTAACTGGCTTTGCTGGCTTTTAGCAGATATTAAAACTTATTCAGTTCTTATATTGCACATATATACGTCTTATTTGTTTATAGTATTAATACAAAATCAAATTTATGGAGAAAATTATCTACAATTTAGTGTTTAACAGAAAGAAAAACCTAAATAAAAGGGGAATGGCATTAGTTCAGATAGAAGCTTATCTGAATAGAAAGAAAAAATACTTCTCAACTAAGGTTTATTTAAAACCGGATCAGTGGGACGCTAAAAGGAGAAGGGTCCGGAATCATCCGAATGCAGATGCGCTTAACCGAATGATTTATGAATACATGGCCGAAATTGAGAAAAAAGAGTTAGGCATGTGGCAGCAAAAAAAAATCAATATCATTGGATGCCCTAAAAGATGCATTAGTAACCTCACAAGGAGAGGAAGAATCTTTCCTTGCTTTTTTTCGTAAAGAAATTCTAAACTCCCGATTGAAAGAAAGTACTAAACAGAATCATCTTTCGACGCTTGAACTATTGAGAAAGTATAAGAAGGATATCTCATTCACAGAATTAACTTTCGAATTTATATCTTCTTTTGACCAGTATTTACAGAGTAAGGGATACCATGTGAATACAATAGCTAAGCATATGAAGCATCTGAAGAGGCACATTAATGTAGCTATAAATAAAGAATATATGGAGATACAAAAATACGCTTTCAGAAAATATAAAATAAAGAGTGTAGAAAATAAACATACTCATTTATCGCCAGATGAGCTTTATAAGATAGAAAAATTAAGCTTGGGAGATAAATATGCGCGATTGGAAAAAACAAAAGACGCTTTTCTGTTTTGCTGTTATGCCGGAATGAGGTATTCTGATTTTGTGAATTTGACTGCTGAAAACATTGTAAAAATACAAAAAGATACCTGGCTTATATATAAGACAATCAAAACCCGTATAGAAGTACGGCTTCCTTTATATCTGTTATTTAAAGGTAAAGGACTTCAGATTCTGAATAAATATCAGGATAATCTTTCTGATTTTTTTAAACTCAGAGATAATTCAAATGTGAATAAGGAATTACTTATTATATCAAGACTGGCTGGAATAAACAAGAAAGTATCTTTTCATACAGCCAGACACACGAATGCTACTTTATTAATATACAATGGAGTAAATATTACAACTGTCCAGAAATTATTAGGCCACAAAAGTGTTAAGACTACCCAGGTCTATACAAATGTTATGGATATGACGATTGTGAGGGATCTGGAAAAAGCTAAAAGTTCAAAACGTTCTCCATTATGAGAATGTATGGGTATAATATGACATTTTAAGTAAACAGTTATTTGGATTAAAGGCGTTCATTGGTTACGAAACAGTCAACAAATATTTGTGCAAGGGTAAATATTACTGTTTTAATAGTTAAACGTTTGCAATACAGTGCAGTTACTTTATGAGAAACACCACGACTCTCTACGAAAAACCAAATCTCACTCCCCGAGAATCAAAAACTTCCTTATAGAGAAAACTATGCTGTATGGGATAGGGTTTTGCGCAAAAGCATTTCAACTTTTTATATGCCTGTTTCTTTTCGATATGAGAAGCTTATCAAAATAACATTTATCTTACTGTTTTAAATTTAATAAATAGAGTAAAACGATGCAGTATCCAATATATAAAAACGGGTTATATGCATAGTTATCAACACTCTGAAAGTATGCATTATATTCAGATCAAAAGTACGTATTTAAAGCATTCTAAAATACGTACTTTTCGATACAAAACTATGCATTGTTTTATCATATAACAATGCATAGTTTGCTACTCCATACAATATGCTTTAAAATATTGATTAACAATGTTAATTAATAAGTGAACGGAAATGTTTTACCGAATCAATATGTCCTTACATAAATTAAAAGGCTTACATTATTATAATGCTTTTATAATTTACTGCAAATAAACAGGTTATGAACATGATAAAAATTAACCTTAAGTAAATTGAATAACTGCAAAGTACTATAATAGTATCTCAGATACTATTGGGTATTGAATATTTATACTTGTATATCAAATCATTACCCCTACAATTCGATAATAAATTAGTATCTCCAATAGATAATAACAGGTAATGTTTAAAACGTATATATCTCTAATTACCAGCGATATATACATGTGTTTGATTTAATAATGCCAAGTCCTGAGTATGTTTTATAATCATCTTATTATAAGATGATTAATTAATATTTAGTTCTGCAAAGACTTTGCAAATTTCTTACATCGGAATGCAGACACAAGAGGTGGCTATTAAACCAACTGTAAAAGTAATATTAAAATCTGACGCACAGGTAATTGATGAAGTGATGGTAGTAGCTTATGGTACTGCAAAAAAAACATCATTTACCGGTTCTGCCGCAACAGTAAAATCGGGTGAATTAAAAAAACGCCAGATGTCCAATGTGACGAAAGCAATTGACGGATTAGCACCAGGTGTTCAAGCAACAACCGGTAGTGGACAGCCGGGTTCTTCATCTTCTATTTATATTCGTGGTATGGGATCAATCAATGCCAGTAAAACCCCTCTTTATGTAGTGGATGGTATACCGTATGATGGTTCTATAGCGGCTATTAGTCCTGATGATATCGAAAATATTACTATTTTGAAGGATGCTTCTGCTGCTGCATTATATGGTTCACGTGGAGCGAATGGAGTTATTATGATAACGACCAAAAAAGGTGTAAAAGGTAAGACGGAAGTTAATTTCAAAGCTTCTGTCGGCTTATCGAGTCGGTCGCTCCCCAGATATGAAACAATGGATTCCAAACAATATGTTGAAGCTTTATATTCGGCTTTTTACAATCAACAAATAGCGGATGGAATTCCATCTGGACAAGCGGGAATGGCTGCTTTGCAAGAAATGGCTTCTGGTGCGACTAAAATATTTGGAGAAAAAGAACAATATAATCCTTTTAATTATGCTATTTCTGATTTGATTGATATTAATACAGGTAAAATACGTAATGATGCCACCTTAATGTGGGAAGACGATTGGATGGATGAGGTAACTCGTAATAATGCATTGCGTCATGAATATACTTTCAATTTGAACGGAGGTACGGAAAAAACACAATATATGTTCTCGCTGGGATATGTAAATGAAGATGGGATATTAAAAACAACAAACTTCCAACGTTATTCAGGGAGAACTAATATTGAAACTAAACCTGTCGAATGGTTAAGTGCAGGTTTGGGAGCAAATTTTGCACGTAACATATCTAATACTGCAGCAACTGCTACAAGCTCTTCAAGTAATGTATGGTACTCAGCTTCTCTTATGGGACCTATTTTTCCCGTGTATCAGAGAGATAAGACTAACGGTGGAGCATTTATTTTGGATGCCGACGGAAATAAACAGTTTGACTATGGTGATAACCGTCCTACCGGACAGCAGCAGAACTTTAACTCTGTCGCTACATTATATGATGATAAATACAGTACAGTTGCAGATAACTTGTCAGCACGTACTCATTTAGATTTTGGTGATTTAAAGAATGGATGGGCTCAAGGTCTTAAATTATCACTTAATTTTGGTCTTGATTACTACAATGCAAATGCTTTGGTTTATTATAATCCGTTTTTTGGGAATGCGGCTACTTCCAAAGGGCGCGCTATTAAGCAGAATTCTAATTCGTTAGGATATACATTCAATCAGATATTAACATACAACAGAGGTTTTGATAAGCATAATTTTGATATTTTAGCCGCCCACGAATGGTATGCATATGAGAGTAATACTTTAAGTGGAACAAAAACCGGTTTCCCTTTTGGAGGGCTTTATGAATTGGATGCTGCTTCAACTGTTTACAGCACAAGTGGGGCAAGTAAACAGTATCGTATTGAGTCATATTTTGGACGTATAAACTATAATTATGCGGATAAATATTATCTGTCCGGCAGTTATCGCCGTGATGGCTCTTCACGTTTCTATAAAGATAATCGCTGGGGAGATTTTTGGTCAGTTGGTGCTAATTATCGTATCTCAGAGGAAGAGTTCATGAAAGATTTCACTTGGTTGAATAATCTTTCTGTAAAAGCGAGTTATGGTGTGCAAGGTAATGATGGACTTTTGGATGCCGATGGCTATAGTAATTTTTATGCATGGCAGTCTCTTTACGACTTAAGCTATTCTAATGGTAGTGAGTCGGGGGCAATTGTAAGTTCTGTGGCCAATAAAGAAGTTTCTTGGGAAAATAATCATAATTTTAATATTGGTGTGGAAGCTGCTTTTTGGGATCAAAGATTGCAAGTGGGACTCGAATGGTATACACGTAAAACTACAGACATGTTACTTTACTATCCTCTTCCGATGTCATCCGGTTTTGAGGGATATTACAGAAATTCGGGTAGCATGAGAAATAGTGGCTTTGAAGCGAGTATTACAGGACGTTTAATGAAAACCAATGACTTTCAGTGGGATTTGACGGTTATGGCTTCCACATTAAAAAACAAAGTGTTGAAATTGACGGATGACGGAAAAGACATACTTAGCGGTAGTCAGATAATTCGTGAAGGTGAGCCTATCTATTCTTATTATGTTTCTCGTTCAGCAGGTGTTGATCCGATGACGGGTGATCAACTTTATTGGGCTACGGTTGATGGTAAAGGTAATACAGTTGAACCTTATATCACTACAAATGAAACTTATGCTCAAGCTTCTCGCGTTGTTGCCGGTAATAGAATTCCGGATTTATTTGGATCTATTAGTACGCAATTACAATATAAAGGTTTTGATCTGTCAATTGCAACCAATTACTCTATTGGTGGAGAGATGATTGATGGTGTTTATCAAAATCTTATGAGTTTTTATTACGCAGGACAAGCTAAACATATCAACTTGGAAAGGGCATGGAAGAAACCGGGAGATGTAACAGATATACCGCGTTATCAAATCGGTAAAAATTATGCTTCGACAGATGATATGCTGATTGATGCTTCTTATTTCTCCATTAAAAATATTACATTGGGGTATTCACTTCCTGTAAAAGTTGTTAAAAGAATAGGTTTTCAGAATTTGCGATTTGCAGTAACTGCTGATAATTTATATGTATTTACACATTTAAAAGGCATGGATCCTCAATATAGTATGACTGGCGGTACTACGTATGTTTACACTCCTTCACGTACTATTTCTTTTAGTGTTGATGTGAAATTCTAATGTAAATCAAATGATTGAAACTATAAAAATGTCAAAGATGAAAAAAATATTATATATATTGACTTTAGTGGGGATTTGCTCGTTTAGCTCTTGTAGTGACGCGCTTGATACAAATCCTACGGATAAAGTGTCCGGAAGTCTTATTTTTGGGAATGCCGATGCTGCACAGGTGGCTATGAACGGAGTTTATCGAAGTTTATTTATTAATGGTTGGTCTGACAATTGGAGCCATGAAAATCCCGGTCTTATGGCGATGACACTGGTTAAAGATATTCAAGGGGAGGATCATTTAATGGCTAATCAGGGACAAGGTTGGTTTTTCTATGATTATTCATTCTCGACAGATGGTGACTGGACAACTTCCAGTGGTCGTCAATATGCTCAATGGAATTTTTATTATACCATAATCTCACAAGTAAACTATGTAATTGACGCTGCCGATCAGTTGAAATCATTTGGTGCCAAAGGGCAGTCTGTATTGGCACAAGCATATACAGTCAGAGGCTTTGCTTATTTTTGTTTATACAATTTTTTCTGTAAAGGAAATTATCCAGTAAATAAACAGACCCCGGGAGTACCTATTTATACGGAGGCTACTTCTGCTAATACTGTAGGACAACCTCGTGGAACTGTTGAGAATGTTTTTGAAAGAATTAACAATGATTATCAGACAGCGGTTGATTTGTTTGAGGCCGCCGGTATAGCACAGGCGAATCCGACGAATGTCGATCTCTATGTTACTTATGGTTTATGGGCACGGGCTGCTCAAGTTCAGGAGGACTGGGTGGCGGCTGCCAAATATGCGAATGCCGCTCTTGAAAAGCCTGGATTGACCCGAGTTGCTTCTATGACAGATCTTGGCCAGTTTAATAATTGTAAAGCTCCGAGTATTATGTGGGGATTCCAGGTTATAGCTGACCAGACCGGACCTTACGGAGCATTTTTGTCACATATGGACCCGGAGGGTGGTTATGGCAAAATAGCTCAACAGTGTATTGATGCATGGCTTTGGAAAGTGATTCCAGATACTGATATCCGTAAAAGAACTTGGTGGGAAGATCCGGAAACTTCTAAATACTATCCTTATGGCCAAGTTAAATTCCGCTACTCTGATTTCTCAACTTATTTGGGAGATGTTATTTATTTGCGTGCGGAAGAGTTGGTATTAATCGCAGCCGAAGCTGCATGTCGGCAAAATGATTACCCGACTACCCGTAATTTGTTGAAAGAATTGGGAGATAAGCGTGATACCAATTATGGTGCTGTATTAGAAGCCCGCACTAATGCAGCAACTTACAATACGGATACTCACGGAGCATTTATGACATTAATGGATGAGATATTATTCCAACGCCGTGTAGAACTATGGAGTGAAGGTATGGGACGTGCTTTTGATCTTTGCCGATTAAATTTAGGTTATGATCGTAATTATAATGGAACTAATCATCCTTCTAAAAAAGCATTGAAACCTGGCGACAACCTGTTCGTTACTTTGATTCCTCAAAAAGAGTTTGATGGCAACACCAATATAAATATAGCCGATCAAAATCCTAGATAACGAGATATTATATTTAATATAAGAGATTTTTAAAGTATGAAATTATGAGAAAAATAAAATATTTTGGTGCCATTGGTTTTATAATGCTCTTTTTGATCGCATGTGATCAAAATGCAACAGATGGTACTATATACAATGCGACTAATACAGAGGTCGCTTTTAATGAGGCCTCTGCTAATTATACATTTGGTACGGATGATCCGGAAGAATTCGAAGTGTTACTGCTCCGTGCTAATTCTACTGGGGCAGCAACCATTCCGTTAGTGAAGGAGGATGTTAGTGGATTATTTACAGTTCCTACTAATGTGGAATTTGCTGATGGTGCTTATGAAGCTGCTATAAAAGTGTCTTTTGATAGAACCAAATTAACTGTTGGAGAAGATTACTCTATAAAATTAAATGTTCCGGAAAATCCGATTCAGGGAAAAATCAGAACATTCACTTTGACAATAAATAGAGATTATAATTGGCAACTTTTTGCAACTGGAACTTTTACATCCGGATTATTTGGTTCGTGGCCACAAGAATTATATAAAGCAGAAGGATTTGACAAATATAAATTCCCGGGATTATTTGCCGAAGGTTATGATTACAAATTTTCTGTTGCAGAAAATGGTAGTATTTCATTGTCTGGCGGATTGAATTCTAATGGTTTATATGATTTTGTAACTGGATATATTCATCCTACTTACAATATGGTATCTTTATATTTGGATCCAGATATTAATTATTCTTCTTTTGTAGAAACTACGAAAACAGCATATTTTAGCCATTATTATTATGTAGATGCCGGCAATTTCGGTTGGAAAGATGACTCGTTTACATGGTAAGTGATTATTTAGAATAATATTAAGGTCCTCTTACATTTTATGTAGGAGGACTTTTGTCTCTATAAATAATCACAGTTTTCATTATTAGAAAAATAAAGAGTTATGAAATGTTTTTTATTTTTAGTGTTCTGTTGTATTCCATTTTCTTTTTTTGCAAAAAATGTCGATGTGATAACAGCAGAGAAAATAGCCAAATTTGTTTTGACCGGTACCGATGCACAAACAAGGACTAATGAAATAGATGTAAGTTTGATTTGGACAGGTGAAGATATGTGTACTCGAACGAATGACTCTCCAGCTTATTATGTATTTAATAAAGTTGGTGGTAATGGGTTTGTTATTGTTTCTGGAGATGATATAATAAAACCAATATTGGCATATAGTTACGTCAACAGTTTCCATGTAGAAAATATGCCGGATAATCTAAGAGCCTGGATGGCATATTATCGTGAGCAAATTAATTGGGCACGTGAGGAAAATATTGTATCTGATGAAGAAACGATTTGGGCTTGGGAAAGATTAAGGGATGAAATAGATTCAGCAAAGAATTCGGAAGAGGTATTGATTGAAACCGCTTTATGGGATCAGACTGCACCTTATAATTTGTTGTGTCCGACTATAAACGGTACACAGGCCCCAACCGGTTGCGTAGCAACAGCCCTGGCTATTGTCATGAAATATAATCGATGGCCTGATCAAGGAAGCGGAATGACTTTTCAGTATACAACGAAACAATATAAACAGACTCTTTCTGCTACTTATAATATTGTTTATGATTGGGATAATATGTTGAATAAATATGAAAAAGGAAATTATTCGACTGATTAGGCAGAAGCAGTTTCACAACTAATGTATCACTGTGGGGTATTCTCAGAAATGGACTATACTCCCCGATCAAGCGGAGCTCTAACCCTGACGGCAATGGGTGGAATGGTTCGATATATGAAGTATGATAAAAGTATGACTTTGCAATCCCGTGAATGGTATACAGAAGCGGAATGGAATGGTCTTTTAAAGAAGGAACTTGACGCAGGACGTCTTATCATATATGGTGGTAGTAATAACAAAGAGGAAGGACACCAATTTGTGTTAGATGGTTATAAACAAAATGATTACCACGTCAATTGGGGATGGGGTGGCACTGCGAATGGTTATTATTCATTGTCGGCACTGGATCCTGATTCTCAGGGAGTAGGAGGTAATACAGGAGGAGGGTTCACTGTAGGACAGGATGCTGTTATAGGGGTGAAAAAAAGCGAAGAGGGATCCGGTTATTGTGATAATTTAGCTTTTATGTCTGGATTTACGGAATCTGGTGAAATGTTTTCCGGATTGACAACCACGGAAACGAATTTTATTCCTCGAGTTAGATTTACTGTAAAAGCCGGTTTTTATATAAATTATGGTATACGCAATTTTTCTGGTGCGATTGTTTTAGCTTTAGTCGATAAATATGGGAACATAAAAGAATTCATTACTCGTGAAGTTTCTGTGAATGGTTTAAAAATAGGCTATGGAAGTGGAAATGTATTTTCATGCTCAATAGCTAATATTCCTGAAGAGGGTGATCGGATTTGGATGATGTATAAAAGTCAAGATGGAAATGAATGGAAGAGAGTACGAGGGGATAGAGATACGATAACAGAAATTATAGTAAAAGAATTGTCTGTTTCTGTGGTTGAAAACGCTGATTTTTCTGATGTAAATCTTATTGCTGTTACAAATGACATGACTAAAACTATTTATATAAAATCTCCAATACCTATCCTTGAGTTTTCTTTGGTTGACATAAAGGGACGAATAATCAAAAAAACGGAAGGGCTTGAAAGTGTAGATTATACACTATCATATTCCGATTGTATTGGTGGGACATATATTGTACAAGTTGTCACATCTGCTGGAATGAGTAGTACTAAAGTAATAATAAAGTAAACAAGGTAAAAACTTGTTTGGGGTCCATTCGGCATTTGAGGGTATTTCATTTTATTCATAACCGCATTTTCTTTATTGACAGAAAACTTCCCGTCATCCAATTACATAAATGTAGACGGGCCATAAAACATCGTTTATGAATTAGTAAGAATACATTTCCATAATCAATAGAATTAACTAAGCCAGAGCATATATTGTAACAAACATAAGGGGGTGATCAAAATTTAGCTATCCCTTATGTTTGCTATAATTGATGATTGAACCCCAAATGCTATCAAACTACTGGATAAAAGTAGTAATATTCAATGTGATTACAATTTTAAATTAACATTTTATCATGCTTGTGATTTTTGTCTCGTATATTAAATATCGGTATATTTTATACACATATCATAAGGTGTTTACAAAAATATTAATTCGGTAATATATTATTATATATCTAATCGATATCATTATAACATTTCTTCTTAGTATCTTTTATCATAAAATCACCTCACAACTGCAATAATGATTGACATTATTGGAGATAGTTAATTACTAAACAAAGAAATAGTACTTCAACTTATTGTTCGTATGAGCTATTTCTATTTGATTACCAATTAGTTAAATTCATATTTAAACCTCAAACGAGTATCTCATATATACTTATATTTTGTTATAGTTATAGCTATATTGTTGATTTTCAGGAAATAAGATTATGTAAATACTATAATGCAAAGTTCACACAAATAAGCGCAATTTGCTGATAATGAAGATGCTATAAATATATATAGTTCTGCAAAAACTTTGCAGATTTCGTTTATTGGTATGCAGACACAAGAGGTGGCTATTAAACCCTCTCTGAGAATATTCCTGAAGTCCGACTCACAGATGATTGACGAAGTAATGGTAGTAGCATACGGTACAGCGAAAAAATCATCATTTACCGGATCTGCATCTACCGTGAAAGCTGATAAGCTGGCGGAACGTTCAGTTTCAAATGTTACTAATGCATTGGCAGGTCAGGTTTCCGGAGTACAAACCACTTCAAGTAATGGTCAACCGGGTAGTGCTGCAACCGTTCGCATTCGTGGTATTGGTTCTATGAGTGCAAGTAACTCTCCATTGTATGTAGTAGATGGAATTCCTTTTGATGGAAGCATTTCTTCTATCAATCCACAAGATATCGAAAGCATGACTGTACTGAAAGATGCTGCAGCAAATGCGATCTATGGTGCGCGCGGTGCTAATGGTGTTATTTTGATTACAACCAAAAAGGCTGATTCTAAGGAAGCGGTTATTACAGTCGATGCCAAATGGGGTTCCAACCGCCGTGCGGTTCCTAATTATGATGTAATGAGTGACCCGGCCATGTATTATGAAACAATGTATCGTGCATTGTATAATTCAAAAGTATATAATGGTGGTAGCGCAACTGAAGGTTATGCACATGCTGATGCAGCATTGCTTGATGATAAGAATGGTGGTTTGGGCTATTTGGTGTATACCGTTCCGGATGGAGAAAAACTGATTGGTACAAACTTTAAACTTAATCCGAATGCAACTTTGGGTTATTCGGACGGAACGTATTATTATAGACCGGATGATTGGTATGATGAAGCTTTCGGTAATTCGAACCTTCGACAGGAATACAATGTGTCTGTTGCAGGAGCATCGGATAAGTTGAATTATTACATGTCTGCTGGTTATCTGGATGATTCCGGTATTATCCCCGGTTCAGGCTTTACACGTTTCACAGGACGTGCAAAAGCAGATTATCAGGCAAAAAAATGGTTAAAAGTTGGTGCCAATGTAGCATACACTTATTATAATATACAATCACCTTCCGGACAGACTACATGGGGATCAAGTGGTAACTTATTCCAGCTTTCTAATATGATTGCTCCTATTTATCCCGTATACGTACGTAACGCAGATGGAAGTATCCAGGTAGATCACCGTGGATTAACTGTTTATGACTTTGGCTCTTCTACTAATTTTGTGCGTCCAAGTATGTCTGGTAATCCATTGGGTACACTGGATCTGGATAAGCAAAATGCTTATACTGACGTAATAAACAGTAAATGGTATGCAATATTAACTCCGATCGAGGGTTTATCTATCACGGCTAATATCGGTGCAAACGTACGTAACCAACGCAGTAACGAGTTGTCAAATCCGTTCTATGGTTCAAGTGTAAGCAGTGGTGGAGCTGTTTATGTAGCTCATTACCGTGAATTTGCAATCAATCAACAGTATTTAGCTTCTTATAAAAAAACTTTTGCCGATCTGCACAACTTTGACGTTTTGGCGGGTTATGAATCCTACAATCTGAAACTCCAAGAGTTACAAGGTAGTAATACGAAAATCTATAATCCGACTATCGGTGAATTGAATAATGCAATTGCATCTCCTCCTCGTGTAGCCTCTTTTACCAATGAATACACCACTATGGGGTACTTAGCTCGTATTCAATATGATTATGATGAAAAGTACTTTGTTAGTGCTTCTTATCGTCGTGATGCTTCTTCCCGTTTCCATCCGGACAATCGTTGGGGTAACTTTGGTAGCGTGGGGCTTGCATGGCTCATCAATAAAGAGAACTTTATGAGCAACGTGAGTTGGATAGATATGCTGAAATTTAAAGCAAGTTATGGTATTCAGGGTAATGATAATTTAGGAAATTACTATGCATATGCCGATCAATATTCTGTAACCAATAGTAATGGAGATTTTGCAGTTTCATTCAGTTATAAAGGAAACAAAGACATTACCTGGGAAACTTCATATGCATTCAATACCGGTTTTGATTTCGAACTTTTTGGTAACCGCTTGAATGGTACAGTAGAATATTTTAATCGTAAAACAGTTGATTTGCTCTACAATCAGCCAGTACCTATTTCTATGGGATATGCGACTATTCCGATGAACGTTGGTTCTATCGTTAATCAAGGTATTGAAGTTGATTTGAATGGAGTTCTTTATAAGAATAATAATATAGAATGGCTTGCTAACATCAATGCAACTCATTACAAAAACAAAATAACTGATCTTGCTGAGTCTGCTAAAAGAAACGGTGGTATAAAATATAGTAATGCTATTTACCGTATTGGTGGTTCTTTATACAACTCTTATATGCCGGTGTATGCAGGTGTAGATCCTAATGATGGTCAGGCATTGTATTATGTAGATCCTGACAATGGTGACTATACAACTACAAATGATTATTCAAAAGCAAAACAATCTGACTTAGGAAGTACTTTAGCTAAGGTATATGGTGGTTTTGGTACACAATTGAATGCTTATGGCGTAGATTTTTCTGTTCAGTTCTCTTATCAACTTGGCGGTAAATTGTACGACGGAACTTATGAAGCATTGATGCATCGTGGTGATATGGCAGGTACAAACTTCCACAAAGATGTATTGAAAGCATGGACACCGGAAAATCCAAATTCAAATTATCCACGTCTCTGTGCTTCAGATAATACCAATCAAAAGCAATCGTCAAGATTCCTGACCAGCTCGGATTATTTGAGTCTGAATAGTGTGATGTTGGGATATACTTTCCCAAAACGTTGGCTGAACACATTGGGCGTTTCAAGTTTACGTCTGTACGTTGCCGGCGAGAATTTAGCTGTTATTTCTGCAAGAAAAGGTCTCGATCCACGTCAATACTGGGGATTGGGTAGCTCTATCAGCTCGGGTAGTTTCACATATTCAGCTTTGAGAACTATTTCCGGTGGTATTACTTTGAAATTCTAATGTTAATAACTAAACAATGAAATTATGAAAATGACAAATAAATATTTAGTCCTTATCTTAGGAGGTACAATGATCGCATCTTGTGCTGATCTTGATACTATCCCCGAAGGCGGAACATTTACAACTGAGCAGAAGCAGGAAGTTGTTGAGATGATTCCCGAACGCCTGCAAGCCGATGTAACCGGTATGTTTTCAAGTATAGCGGCTGCCTATAAAAATGTATTCACTTCTGCACGTGATGATGACTTTGGTTATCCAGCGGTATGTCTTTCTCAGGATTTGAACGGACCGGATATGGTGGCAAGTAACTCGGACTATAACTGGTTTAGTACATGTAGCGAGTTTTCTGATCGTAGTGATACATATGCCAATCCTTATATGCGCTGGGCTTTGTTCTACAATCAAATAAAGCAGGCAAATGATATATTGAAATCTATTCCTGCTGATACAGAGAATACAACATTGCTTCGCTACAAAGCACAGGCTAAAGCAGTCCGTGCATTTGACTACTTATGTTTAGTTCCTTATTTTCAATTTAAATATAAAGGGAATGAAGATAAACCAACAGTTCCATTGGTAACTGATGTTATGGAAGGAGACCCTTCCAGCAACCCACGTGCAACTGCAGAGGCAGCCTACAAGTTAATCATGGATGATTTAACGGATGCTATTAATATCTTGAAGGATCTGAACTATACCCGTTCTTCAAAATCAGAAGTGGATTTGAATGTTGCTTACGGTCTTCGTGCACGCGCTAATTTATATATGGAGAATTGGGCTGACGCTGCATCTGATGCGAAAGAAGCTATGAAAGGTTACACTCCTTACAGCCGTGAGGATGTTTCAAAGCCTGCATTTATTGATCACAAGGATCCCAACTGGATATGGGCAGCTATTATAACAGAAACCAATATTCTCCGTCAGCTCACAAGCTGGCCGGGAGCATACAGTTCTTTCTCGGCCAAAGGTTATGCTACCGGACAGGGATGCTATAAAGCTATTAACAACTTGTTGTACAGAAAAATATCACATACTGATGTACGTAAAGGTTGGTGGGTAGACGAAAATCTGCATTCAGATAATCTGGCCAGTTTGAACTGGGGAGATGCTATTGGCGATGAAATAGCTACGCTGGCTATTCCGGATGTAAAAGTTCCGTTCATTCCTTATACTAATGTGAAGTTTGCGCAATATGGTGGAGTGGGTAATGACAAGAATGCCGGCGACTGGTGTATGATGCGTTATGAAGAGATGTTACTGATTCAAGCAGAGGCTACAGCTATGGCAGGAGACCTACCCAGAGGTAAAACAATTCTGGAAAATTTTATAAAGGCTGAGCGTGATCCTAATTATGTATGTACTGCTGCAGATGTAACTGCTTTCCAGAATGAAGTTTGGTTCCAGCGTCGCGTAGAGCTTTGGGGTGAAGGATTCTCTATGGCTGATATCATGCGTTTAGGCAAGAATATTGTACGCGTTAGCAGTGCAGTAACTACAAACTTTCCCAATAACTTTGCATTCAATATGGCATCCAATGACGGTTGGTTGCTGATGCGTATACCACAAGACGAAACTAACAGTAATGCTGGTATTCCTTTGTCTGCAAATAATAATGACGGCCGTCAACCTCAGCCAGGAGATGGTGCCGGATTGAAAGATGGCGTAACAGACTGATAATAATCATCGATTTTTTAATAATGTAGAAGAATATGAAAAAATATATCAAAATAGCAATATTCGGAGTTCTATCTTGGGCTCTTGGCGCTTGCTCTGACAGTGTAGAGAGAGACCCATCTCCAACGGTAAGCCCGGACTGTGTTGGCGCATATTTCTCTGAAACCAATACTTATAATTATGAACTTGATCCGGCTATAACATCAATAACCCTGACAGTAGGTCGTGACAAGTCGGATGCAGCAGTTACCGTACCGGTGAAAGTACTATCTAATTCAGACAATATTTTTGTAATCCCTGAATCTGTTTCTTTTGCTGCCGGTGAATCAGAAACAACGTTGGATGTAACTTTCCCAAATGCAGAAATAGGAACAGAATACAGCTTTGAGATAACTTTTGATTCTGAATATATTAACCCGTATAAGGGAACAAGTTTATCCAGAACTGTTATGCAACGCATCAAATGGGAAAGTATTGGTATGGGAGTTTATGTTGATGGTACCGTTTCAACATTCTTTGGAGTAAGCCCCATGGCAGTAGGACTTGAAATAGAAAAGGCTGATTTGGGTAGTTCAATAAAATATCGTTTCTATAATGCTTATGCACCTGCTGAGTACTATATTAGCAAAGATCCTGTTATTTATGATGGGTATCCTTATAACGAAACTTTCTTAGGGGATCGTTTGTTTGTATTGACATCAACGATTGACGGAGTATCTATGCAAGTTGCAAAAACGGGTTTAGATCTGAATTATGGAGAAATGATTATCGGAAGTGTTTACGGAAACTTGTCGAATGACATAAAGACCTATCCATTAGGTACAATTACAGGTGACGTAATAACATTCCCGCTCAACTCTCTCTTTATTCAGGATAATGACGGGGCATCTCCGGCCGGCAAGAATGAAACGAAACTCTACCTCAGTATTGATGCTTATAAAGCAAGTCTTCAGTAACAAAAGAAGCTATACAATAGCTGAGCTATGATAGAATGAAATCCCCTTGCTCCAAGAAAAAGTAAGGGGATTTTTTATTTAAAAATTGAACGTTGTCAGATATTGAAACCATTTTATTAAAAAATATATTTATGAAACGTAATCTGTTTTGGCTTTTTTTATTTTTCTCCTCTTTTTTGTGGGGAGATAATGTTACAATATCACAGGCAGAACAATTGGCCCGGAATTTCTTTGGAGGCCGGTCAACAACTCGTTCTGCAGAAACAGGTCTGGAATATGTATGGAATGGCGAAGATGTACAAACGCGTACTAATATCGCCCCTGCTTTCTATGTTTTTAATCGTACTTCCGAGGGAGGTTTTATTATCATTGCGGGCGACGATGCAGTAACTCCGGTATTAGCCTATAGTTATACCGAGAAGTTTGAAGTAGAAAATATGCCTCCCAGTCTGCGAAACTGGATGGGGATATTATCGTGAACAAATCAATTGGGCCAAAGAACAAGATATTGCGCCTTCCAAATCAATTATTGCCCTTTGGGATCAGTTGCAACGGGGAACACTTTCAGATGATACAGAGGGAGAAGTGTTGCTATCAACAGCCCTTTGGAATCAGGATGCTCCTTATAATAAGTTGTGTCCTAATATAGATAATGTAATTGCCCCTACGGGTTGTGTAGCAACAGCTTTAGCTATTACAATGAAATACAATCGTTGGCCCGATCAGGGAAGTGGAGCAACCTGTACATATACTACACGGACTTATCAAAGAACTCTTTCTGTCACTTATGACAAAGTTTATGCTTGGGATGATATGCCTGATGTTTACCTGGAAGGTAGCTATACGGCAGCGCAAGCCAATGCGGTAGGACGGTTGATGTATCATTGCGGCGTGCTTTCCCAAATGAACTATACTCCACAAGAGAGCGGAGCTTACACCCCAATAGCTGCCCGGGGAATGGTAGACTACATGAAATATGATAAAAGTCTGGCTGTATTAGAACGGGAATGGTATACCAATGATGAGTGGGATGAAATTTTGAAAAAAGAGTTGAATGCCGGACGCCTTGTCATCTATGGAGGTAGTAACGCGAAGCAGGAAGGCCACCAGTTTGTTTTCGATGGATATAGAGCCGATAGATATCATGTCAATTGGGGATGGGGTGGCATGGCTAATGGGTACTATTTATTGTCTACCCTGGAACCCGACCAACAAGGCATCGGAGGAAATACAGGGGGAGGATTCTCCATTGGTCAAAATGCAATCGTTGGTATAAAAAAAGCTGAAACCGGTTCAAGTTACCGTGATATGTTAGCTTTCTTTAAAGGTACCTCAGGGGGAGTTACTTATTCGGGACTATCTACTACAGAAACAGACTTCCTTCCGGGAACAAGTTTTGATGTAACTGCTGCATTCATAGCAAATTATGGTATTCGTAATTTCACAGGAGTAGCAGCTTTAGCACTGGTCGATAAAGCTGGAAATGTGAAGGAATTTATATCTAATGAGTATACATTTTCCAAACTGGAAGCAATGAATAGTAACGGAAGTATATCGGGTTCCGGAATCGGCCTTCGTTGTACTATTACTCAAACTCCTGAACCGGGGGATCGAATCTGGTTAATGTATAAGGCCAATGATGTCAGTACCTGGGATAAGGTGAAAGGCGGACGAGATGTAACTACTGAAATCATTGTCAGAAAAGAGGCAACTGGATTGAATAGTATGGAACAGGATAACACACCGGATATTATTGTTTTGAATAACAATAATCAAATTACCATAAAATCTTCTGTGACAATGAAAACACTTACAGTCTATGATATGGAAGGGCGTTTGTTGGAAAAGATAGAATGTCCTCAACTAAAAGAATTTACTTTCTCCTGCGAGGATTATACTCCCGGTATTTATATACTAAAGGTTCTTACTACAGAAGGAGTTATCAGTAATAAATTCATAAAGTAATGATACATCATTAAGAAGAATACTTATTGAAGTGTTTCAAACCGGTAAATCGGGCATCTACAGCTTTCGTATTTACCGGTTTTTCTCGTAATATTACTCAACATATTTATAGTATAAAAGAAACGGATTTTATGACTCATGATCGCATTTGTCAAATCTTAGAAACTTAGGATACGTTGTTCGTAGAGGATCGATACGTTTCTCGTAGAGTTTCAACCTGATCTCCGTAGAGAAACGAGTCGATCTCCGTAGAGAAAAAACATAATCTATAACATTTTGATAATCAGTATTTTATAGTAAATACAATTTGTTATTTGTTTTTACTTGGGTAAATTGTTGTTTCTGTCTTTTTTGAATTTATTATTTGTTTACAAATAGTTACATAAACAGAGTTAAGGAGCGTAGTTCAGTATACCTCTTATTTATGATTTATCCGGAAAATACGTAGCTCATTCAGGGTAACCGCACTTAAATATATTAATAATTAAACCCGAAATGCCATAGAGGTATTATATTATTGTA
>ENA-OUQW01001877-OUQW01001877.1-human-gut-metagenome-genome-assembly--contig:-NODE-1877-length-19385-cov-3.747232_pt1 | contig 19385 bp, 21 predicted proteins | sample MGYA00248464_ERZ548849 | MGnify/ENA primary metagenome ERZ548849 (study PRJEB26491, sample SAMN04978193) | human gut metagenome | host: Homo sapiens | study: EMG produced TPA metagenomics assembly of... | reverse complement strand
TTTTAAGTATATAAAATAATTACTTTTTATATCGTAACCTATATAGTATTGATTGTAAAGCTAATAGGTCTGATTATCGTTTTAGTTTTATTAACCGTTATCGAACACAAAAGTAGAAAAATTACTTGTAGGAACAAAATAATTCGTATATTTGCAGCGAATATTTATAATATTTAAGTTTTAAAGCTATGGAAGACCAGAACTACACCATAAAAGATATAGCCCAGATGGCAGGAGTTTCTGCCGGAACGGTAGACCGGGTACTTCATAATCGGGGTGACGTATCTCAGAAAAGCAAAGAAAAAGTCCAGAAGGTGCTCGATGAGATCAATTATCAGCCCAATGTATTTGCTATCGGCCTGGCTGCCAAGAAAAAGTATACCATTACATGCATGATACCCTATTATGTGGAACATGATTATTGGCATTCTGTGGCAACCGGTATTGAACGTGCCCGGCAAGAGTTACGTCCGTTTAACGTTAGTGTAGATTACTTGCATTACAAACATGGAGACCGAAAATCTTATCAGGATGCATGTCAGAAAATAGAGAAAAGCAACACAGATGCACTGCTTTTAGCTCCTAATTTTCGGGAAGACACTCTTTCAATGCTCGCATATTTAAAAGATAAAAATATTCCGTTTGCATTTATTGATTTTGATATTGAAGAAGCTAAAGCTCTGAAATACATCGGTCAGGATTCTTATAAGAGCGGATATATTGCAGCTAAAATCCTGATGCGCAATTATCAGCAAGGGCAAGAATTGATATTGTTTTTAAATAATAACAAGGATAATCCGGCAGAGATACAGATGAAACGTCGTCTTGAAGGATTCATGAAATATATTTCTGAAGAACATAAAGACATTGCGATTCACGAAGTAATATTGAATAAGAATAATCCGGAAAAAAATAATGAAATATTAAGTGACTTTTTCCGGAAACATCCAAAAGCAACATTGGGGGCGGTATTCAACTCTCGTGTTTACCAGGTAGGGCACTACTTACGGGAAAAGAGACAGAACATGACCGGCCTGATAGGGTATGATCTTCTAAGAAACAATACCGAATTACTGAAATCAGGAGAAGTCACCTATCTTATAGGTCAACGTCCCGGGCTTCAAGGCTACTGTGGCGTAAAAACACTATGTGACAACATCGTCTTCAAAAAGTCTGTTGAACCGCTGAAATATATGCCGATTGATATTCTGATAAAAGAGAATATTGATTTTTATTTCGAATTTGAATAACATATTAATTTTATAATTTTGATTAACATGAAAGCATTAAACAAAGAGACAGCTCTTAAAGTACAACGCCCGGAGCGTATCATCCAATTTGGTGAAGGAAACTTTTTACGTGCATTTGTAGATTGGATAATCTATAATATGAACGAAAAAGCCGATTTCAATAGTAGCGTAGTCGTTGTTCAACCTATCGACAAAGGTATGGTGGACATGCTGAATGCGCAGGATGATCTCTATCATGTAAACCTCCAGGGACTGGACAAAGGCGAAGTTGTTAATAGCCTCACAATGATTGACGTTATCAGCCGTGCATTGAACCCCTATACACAAAATGCAGAGTTCATGAAGTTGGCGGAACAACCGGAGATGCGCTTTGTTATTTCCAATACCACTGAAGCCGGTATCGCTTTCGATCCGTCTTGTAAATTGGATGATGCACCTGCAACTTCTTATCCGGGCAAGCTGACTCAATTGTTATATCATCGTTTCAAAACATTTAATGGAGATAAGAGTAAAGGATTAATCATTTTCCCATGCGAACTTATCTTTCTTAATGGCCATAAACTAAAAGAAACAATCTATCAATACATCGAGTTATGGAACCTGGGTGAAGAATTCAAAACATGGTTTGAAGAAGCCTGTGGCGTATATGCTACATTAGTAGACCGCATTGTACCCGGATTCCCCCGTAAAGATATTGCCGCCATCAAGGAAAAGCTACAATACGATGACAATCTGGTTGTTCAGGCCGAAATATTCCATCTTTGGGTCATTGAAGCTCCACAAGAGATAGCGAAAGAATTCCCTGCTGACAAAGCCGGTCTGAATGTATTGTTCGTTCCATCTGAGGCTCCGTATCACGAACGTAAAGTAACTTTATTGAATGGTCCGCACACTGTCCTTTCTCCGGTAGCCTATCTGTCAGGAGTAAATATTGTGCGTGAAGCCTGTGAGCACGAGGTTGTTGGTAAATATATCCACAAAGTAATGTTTGATGAGTTAATGGAGACACTTAACTTACCAAAAGACGAGCTGGAGAAATTTGCTCACGATGTATTGGAGCGCTTCAATAATCCGTTTGTAGACCATGCTGTAACAAGCATCATGCTGAATTCATTCCCGAAATATCAGACACGTGACCTGCCGGGATTGAAAACTTATTTAGAGCGTAAAGGAGAATTGCCAAAAGGTTTAGTATTAGGTTTGGCTGCTATCATTACCTATTATAAAGGTGGCGTTCGTGCTGATGGCGCCGAAATTATACCAAACGATGCTCCGGAAATCATGAATTTGTTGAAAGAGCTGTGGGCAACCGGTTGTACTCAGAAAGTAGCAGAGGGTGTACTTGGTGCTGAGTTTATTTGGGGTGAAAATCTGAATAATATCCCAGGACTGGCCGAAGCGGTAAAAGCCAACCTTGATTCTATCCAGGAAAAAGGTATGTTGGAAACAGTGAAAAGCATTCTCTAAATAAGAGATCAAAATAAACAGGAAAGAGCGACTTTCATTATGTGAAGGCCGCTCTTTTCTATTTTTAGTCATACAAAGAATTAGTCAATAGTAAGATCTTCAATAACCTCTTTTGACTGTTGGTTTACATCTTTCTCCACTCTGGGAGATGATAAAACCCAATAGCCCAACAATAATACAGCTATAATAATGGCTACAATAATCCATGTTCTGTTTTTCTCTTTCATTTTCGTTAGGGTTTAGTGAATTTTTATATGCTCAAAGAACAAACTGAAGATGAGTTTGTTCGAGCATACTTTTACTCCAAAACAAAATAACGTATTTAATACACTGTTAAATACGTTATTTTATATCCCTAAAGTACGTACTTTTGACATGTAAGAATACGTACTTTTGTATCAGAAAAATAGTATTATTTCTTATCTGTTAATATTATCGGCGATTCAGCATATAAATCGCTTCTCAAATGAAATTTACTTGTCATAAAACGTACTTATTCTGATTCTGCAGCCCGAAGCATAAAAGTAGTAGCACCAATTGTTACGATAGCACCATTTTCTATCCGAATACGGTCTTTATCATTTAAAATTTCATTCATTAGAAAAGTACCTGTCAGACTGGGAGCATCCCGAAGTGTATAAACCAGTTCCCCTTGCTTATTTCGTTTCACATTAATAATACAATGCCGACGATCCATACTCATATCACCAGTCTCGATAGGAGTGTTTATCATTGTGCCCACACAACGGCGTCCAATAACATTATCCCCTTCCTGTAAAGGTATTACTTGTTTAAAACCAAATACGTTCTCAATAACAACAATACACCCGAATTCATTTTTATGAGCTTCTTCATCAAGTATTTCTTCTTTTTGAGTCTCTCTCACTTTACTCTTTCCCAAACGAATACTAAACTGCTTACCGCAGTGTTCACAAACAAATACCAAAGATTGCCCTTCTGTATACTTAGTTTCATCAAAAGAAAGATAATTCTCACACTTAGGACAACGAACTCGTTTCATATATTAAAGGATAGGGGGGATTTGTATTACTTAACCAGCAACCAAGCGGTTTTATAGGTGTCATTCTCTCTTAACTTCAAAAGCTGTTTTGTACCCTCTTCACGAGTTGTACACGACATTATACTTACACGGATCTTGCCATCATTATTTAAAACTTTCGCTCCTGTAAATCCTTCGGCTTTCAATCGTTCTGCCATTACCTCTGCATCTTTTACACCAATACCTCCGGCAACAATTATATGAAAATTACCTTCTGCCTGTTTTGATTTTACAACAGCTTTAGAGGACGGAACCGATTGAGATTCGTTTGATTGTACAGCAGCAGACGTTTTATGTACCTCTTCTGTAACAGGCTGAGTTACCTTCACCTCTCGCACTGCAACAGGTTTTGTCACCTTTTTCCCTGTTTTTTTAGAAGTACCGGATACAGCCTTTACCGACTGCTTCACATCCTTATTCATCACAACAGGAGTCATCGCAATAGATTTTCCCTCTATTTTTTCAAACAGATCAATCGGCAACAATTGAGCGTAATTATCTTTTTCTACATAAGTATTTTCAACCGGAGTAGAAAGGAAGAAGAATAGTACTACCGCAGCCACTATAGCCACCGCACTACGTACCATCCCACGATTGATCTTGATCTCATATGATTTCTTTCTCTCCTGAATAACAGGAACCAATACCCTTTCTTTTTCCTGATGTAAAACGGTCAATTCCTTCATTTCGAAAGAATCAAGCCCATATAAATAAGGTGTAGTTATTTTATTATCATAAGGAATGAACTCATAAGTGTCATGGATCGTATACCTGATTTCTCCAACATTATCCAAATCAACCTTACCTTCTTTATGCAGCATAATGATCAACTCTGAAACCTCATCTTCGACTATCTTGGAGGCATCTGAGAAGTTCGTATCATATACAGCCATATAAGATTGTACCAACAACCCATCATTCAGCTTTAATTGCGGATTAAAACCAATGGTACGGGTAGGAGGGAGGAACACGTTCTCTTCTACTTGTATCGCAGGCGTATAATGAGCTACAAAACCTCCTAATCCGGGAACAATTACACAATCATTCTCCAATAATAATACTTCTATATGCTGTGACAATTCAATCATGAGTGCAAAATTAGTGGTTTTATTGAAGATATGCCAGAAAAACAGGAATTTTATTATTAATGCGAATCGGTATTCAACTACTGATTCACATTATTAACAATTTATGAAGCAAAATATAATAAAAGTAGCTATTATACCGTTATTGATGCAGATTAATGAATCAATTTAATATTTACTAAATCTATAAAAGCATAAAAAATGAAGATAAAAATACTTACAACAACATTTGTTTTATTTTTTCTTATATCCTGTAAAACAAGTAACAATGTCACATATTTTCAAGATATAGAACAAAAAACATCTGGTAGTATCACCGAACAGAATATAAATTATGAAGCTCAAATATGTCCAGATGACCAATTATCTATTGTTGTTTCAAGTATAGAGCCTAATGCTGTAGCTGCATTCAATATAACAACTCCAGAACCAACATATTATTTGGTAGATAGCCAAGGATGTATTGATTTTCCTGTTTTAGGTAAATTAAAAATTGTAGGAAAAACTAGGAGAGAGTTAATAGATTTTTTGACTGAGAAAATTTCTATTTATGCAAAATCTCCGATAGTAACTATACAAATTCGCAATTTTAAAGTATCTGTATTGGGAGAAGTGAATAGGCCTGGAAGTATAAATATTCCCAATGAAAGAGTTTCCGTACTAGATGCTATTGGCTTAGCAGGAGATTTAACTATTTATGGAGAGCGTTCTAATGTTGTTATAATACGAGACAATAATGGGAAAAAAGAATTTAAGCGATTAGATTTAACATCTTCATCAATATTTGAATCTCCATTTTACTATTTAAAACAAAACGATGTTATTTATGTTGAGCCTAATAAAGCACGGAGAGGAAATTCCAAATACAGCCAAGCTGCGCAATATAATATTTCTGTTGCATCCACAATCATAGGCGCAGTGTCAGTTATCGCATCATTAACCATCGCATTATTAATAAAATAATACAACACATATGAACAATATGGAAAAGCAGAATCATACTGACTTTATAAATATTATGCCCATTATTAGAAAGGGATTCCAAAAATGGTATATTTTTGTTATTATAGGATTTTTATGTGGTAGTGGAGCTATAGTTTACTATAAACTTACTAAACCTACCTATAAAATACTTTCAAATGTTTTAATAAAAGATGAAGAAAAATCAGGGGTAGCAAGTATGCAAGCCGCAATGATGAAGGGGGCTTTTGGAGGTTTATTAGGAGGAAGTGTTAAACTGTATGATGAGTTAGAAATGCTAAAATCATTTTCAGTTTTTAAGTCAACAGTCAAAAAATTAAAATTAAATGAGAGTTATAAATCAAAAAAAGGATTTAAAAACAAAACATTTTACAGCGATTCTCCAATACAATTAACTCCCATTATAGATATTGCTGACACTTTAGAAACAACAATATTTTTTGATATCGATATTGAAAAATCGGGGAAGGGAAAAATAAAGGCCTACACTGGAATGTTTCATAAAAACAGAGGAGAAGTTGCCTTTGAGAAATTGCCAGTTATATTACATACCTATTTTGGCGATTTCACTGTAAGTACTACGAATTTTTATAAAGCAAGCGAATCCTATAAGCTGAAAGTCGCCTATGAAGGATATAATGCAGTAGCCGAAAAATATCAAGAAAAAGTGGACATAGATCTTACCTCTAAAAAAGCTGACTTACTAACACTATCAATAGGTGAAAAGAACAAAAAACGGGGACAAGATATTTTAAACACATTAATTACAGAATATAATCGAATAGGGATAGAACAACGAAAAAGTAAAGCAGCCAACACTCTTAGATTTATAGATGAACGAATACAAATTATTGCATTAGAATTATCTGATATAGAATATAAAATTGAGGATTATAAAAAAAAGAATGATATGACTGACATTACAGCTGAAGTGAAAGCTATATTTGAAAATAGTGGGGAGCTAAGAAGTCGTCAAACAGAAGTGGAAACTCAATACACTATAATGGATATGATGGAAAAATTTATTTCAAATCCAGAAAATCGTTATTCACAAGTTCCGTTTAATATAGGCCTAACAGATCGTAATGTTTTAGAAGGATTACAGAAATATAATGATGCTCTGTTGGAACGTATGAAATTAGAAAAATACACTCATGAAGATAATCCAATAGTACAAATGTCTAATGAGCAGTTGGAGGTCATGCGATCCAATATATTGGCTACGATAAGAAGTTTGAAAACTGGCTTTTCATTGACTCGTGATGATTTAAGAAAACAAGAGGATCAATTCTTGACACGTTTAAAAAATATGCCGACACAGGAGCGAGAATTTATTGACATTAAAAGACAACAATATTTAAAACAAGAACTTTATATGTTCTTATTACAACAGAAAGAAGAAAATATGTTGAATCAATCTATTCCTACTCCAAGAGCATCAGTTATAGACAAAGCTTATTATTTAAATAAGCCACTGAAACCTAAGTTATTAAACAGCCTTATGTTCGCTATGGGAATATCTTTCTGTTTGTCTATATTATGGATAAACAGAAAAAAGATAATGACTATGAATAATAAATAAATTCATGAAATATACCAATGTATATATTTGGAGTGGAATAGATAGATTAGGGACAGCCTGCATTTCTTTTTTATGTAATATTGTACTTGCCAGACTCCTCTCAACAGATGATTTTGGTATAATAGGAATGGTAGCTATTTTCTTCTCTATTGCCTATAGCTTCACGGACTGTGGCTTAAGCGATGGATTAATCAAAATGGAAGCTCCCCGGACGAAAGATTACGGTACTGTTTTTGTTTTTAATTTATCGGTTGGAACAATTATAGCTATTTTGTTCATTGTAACAGCATATCCTATTGCAGAGTTCTTTAATGAGCAAAAACTGGTCTCCGTAATCCAAATGTTAGGTATAGCTCTATTATTACATTCAATGACATTCGTTGAGGAAACACGTTTAAGAAAAGAGCTAAAGATGAGATATCTTGCGATTGTGAAGTTAATAGCTTCTTTTTTAGCTTCTCTATGTAGCATTGGAATGGCTTTTCATGGATGGGGGTATTTATCTCTTGCCTATTTACAATTATTAATTCCATTATTTATTCTTTTAGGTTTCATTTTTATAACTCATTGGCGACCTCTATTCTACTTCAACAAACAAACATTTAGAACATTGTGGGGATATGGACACCATTTACTCATTACTTTCTTTATAAATCAAACAGGAAGAAACCTGAATAGTTTTATATTAGGTAAAACATCAACTGCACACACTGTGGGGCTTTATGCTCAAGCACAAAAATTGCAAGAAGTTCCGATGATGATTATAGACTCAATTATTTGTAATACCTCATACCCTGTGCTATCAAACATGTCGGACCCTAATGAGAAAACAGCATTTATAAAGAAGCTAACCAAAAGGGTTATTTTTATAAATGTATCAGTTACTACTTTGCTTTATATTATGGCACCATTTCTAATTCGTTTTTTTTATGGTGTAAAGTGGGAAATGGCCATTCCTATATTCAGAGCATTACTCATAGTAGGACTATTGCTAATTACAAAAAGTTTTCTTCAAACACTTCTGAAATCATACGGTGCTTTTGCCAAAATAAAATTGTTGGCATTCATTGAGATAGGCTTTCAAGTCCTTTTGGTTCTTGTAACATTCAAATATGGTATATATGCAATTATTGGCGGACAGGCATTGGCTTTAGCTATTTCTATTATTTTACATTACATATTTTTCGTATTTGCAAAAAAAAGCAGCCATGGAATATAATAATAAAGTAATAGTGAATTTTTCGTACGAAGAGTTTGGTTACCCACTCCTCTTTATGTTATCTTTGACATTGCTTGGTTTAGAATGCCCATTAGGCTATTTCTTTATCATGGCTATGTTATTTTACTCTTTCAAGAACAATCGTTATGATTTTCTAATACAATGCACGATGCTATTTGGAGCTTTTAGATATTATGACGATGACATAGCCTTTCCATTTAAACTTGCAGATGTAGCTTTAGTTATTTGTCTCATTTCGACCCTACTTTATCGCAAAGATAAAACGCTACGATATTTACTTGGGTTAACATTTATATATTTTCTATTTTTATTTATAATAGCTAAAATTAGTGACGAGGCTATTTTTGTGCAATTTAGAAGGCTAAGACTATATATGTATATTATATATTTTATGTTTCCTTTGCTAGTTTTCTCTAAGAAAAAATTTGAAATAGAAAAGTTATTTAATCATTTGTTCATCTATGTCTTTATTATTTCAATTTTTATTATATTAGATTCTGTTGTTTTAAGTAGCCATGTATTCTTACCAAGAGCTGTTTATGGCGACTTAACATATACTACATTAAAAATTGCCCCCTTCAGTGCTTATTATCGGATTTACCCGCAACCTATTTTCATTTCTGCTTTATTGCTATATCCGACTATGCACTACTGTAAGTTACCAGTATGGTACTGGCTTGGAATTGCAGGGGGGATGTTATGTACTAAAACTATTAGTATAATGGGAGGATTCATTATTACATGGGTACTTTTTACCGGAAGTTGGAAACTAAAACTTAAATCACTCATAATTGTAATAACTACTTTATACATAGGAAGCATAACAGATGAAAAGTTAGGTGGAGCACTAAGAATCAACCAGCTTTTTGAACAATTTAGTATATTCTCTGAAGGAAATCAAGTCTTGGATGATATGGAAAGTTTAGCAGATTTTGGTTCTGGCCGTGGAGCACAAATAATTCCTAAACTTGAATTGTTAACGTCAACTGACAAACAACTATTCGGTTTCGGTTTTTTACATGATAAGTTGACAACAGATGAAGAGTATATAATCAACAACCAATATTATATAGACCAAAGTAAAGCTGAGGAAGTTGCTTCATTAGTAGAAGTTACTCAAATACAAACAATTCTTGATATGGGATTTATAGGCTTTATTGTACAACATGTATTCTATTTTTTAATATATTTAATTATTCGAAAATATAAATATAGTTCATATTATGCTATGACTTTAGTTTGTATTTCCTTATTTGGGATAGGAGGATTTGCTGGACTAATTTCTCATTATGGATTATTACCACTTGGATTGGTTTTAGGTAGTGTGTTATTAATTAATAAAAATGTTGATTATGAGACTGTCAATAGTAACTCCCGTATATAACCGCGAAGATTGTATTATTCGTTGTCTAGAAAGTGTAACTAACCAAAAAGGTAATACTGAAATAGAGCATTGGATTGTTGATGATGGTTCCACAGACAATAGTTATTCTATTATCAAAGAATATGCTAATAATCATGTTCATTTAAAAACACATCATTTCGACAATAATAAAGGAGTAAATGCTGCTCGCAATTACGCTATTGCACATAGTACTGGAGATTTTGTGTTATTTCTTGACAGTGATGATATATTAACTGAATCAGCTATATTAACTATTACTAAAACCATTCAAGAAAATCCCAATTTTCTACATTATCTTTTTGCCGTTGATGTTCGAGAAACTTATTATCAAACTAAAGAATTATTAAAAAAAGCAAGTTGTATATTAACCTATGAGAATTGGATTAAGAAAGATGCAGAAGGGGATTTTGCCCATGTAATAGATAGGAATATGTTAGTTCAATATCCATTTTGTGAAGAATTTCGTATATATGAAGAAACTGTCATATTGAAACTATATAAGCATGGTAAACGCCAATTATTTTCTCATCAAATAATAATGGAAAAAGAACGAGGTCGAAAGGATGCTGTAACAAAAGAATATTTTTTATTTCATCGAAAGAATATTCATGCTAAAAGTATCGCCATTTATGAAATAATATCTTCATTTTATGATGATTATATAAAATACGGAGAAATAGAGAAAGTCAAAAAAACAATAATTAAATATCTGTACTTAGCTATTGCTGACGAAAACTATGGAGGATATGATAATATGATTTTATCTAAAAAGGTAGGTTTAGGATTACATACCATATTGCGGAAACTACGGTTAGGCAAACTAACCCGATATGGAATCATTTTATTATCCAATATTAAAAATCGAAACAAAAAATTAGAATGAAAATAGTACATCTTATTTTCTCATTAAACTTAGGAGGAGCAGAAGCCATGTTAATTGATATCATCAATCAGCAGGTTTATCGTAATGAAGTTACATTATGCATAATAAATAAAGCATATAATGAGAAATTATTAGATAATATTAGTAATGAAGTTCAAATCATATTGTTAAATCGAAAAGAAAGTAGCCGAGATATCAAAGACTTATTTAGACTAAATATATGTATATATAAGATTAAACCAGATATTATACACTGCCATGATTCTAATATCATTAAATACCTATTATTTTCATCTCATTATTGCACCATCTTGACAGTACATGATACAAAACTACCTTTGAAAGGAATTAATAAATTCAAACACATAATTGCTATTTCTTCATCTGTTGCAACCATGCTTCAAAATAAGGGGATGACCAATATTAGCATAATATACAATGCCGTCAATGCAAAAAATATTAATGCTAAACAAAAATATCAATATAATTCTTGTATTCGTATTATACAAGTCAGTAGATTAGAGCATCTAAAAAAAGGACAGCATCTCACCATCAAAGCACTTGCACTATTAAAAAGAAAGTTACCTCACATACAAGTAGATATTGATTTTATAGGTACAGGGAGTTCCAAGAACTATTTAGAAAAATTAGCTAAAAGCTTAGATGTATCCAACAATATCCATTTTTTAGGAATACGCAATAGAGAATATGTCTATTCTCATTTAAAAGATTATGACCTATTGGTTCAGCCCTCTATCTATGAAGGATTCGGATTAACCGTTGCTGAAGGAATGATTGCAGGATTACCTGTATTAGTTTCCGATGTTGAAGGACCAATGGAAATCATTCAAAATGGTCAATATGGTTATTGTTTCCAAGTAGGAAATGCTGAAGATATGGCAAACAAACTCGTTGAAATGTTACAAAATCCAATAAAAGTATATGAAATAGCCCGCATTGGACAAGTTTATGCCACTAGCCATTTTGATATAAAAGAATTGGTCCTGAAGTATGATGAGTTATATAAAAAGAGCCTCAAATGAATAATTACAAAACATTAGTTCTTGGTACCTCACATAAAACCAAAGGAGGAGTAACTTCTGTAATAAATATGCATATCCAATGTGATTTTTGGAGAACATACCATGTCCGTTGGATCGAAACGCATATTGATAAAGGAGCCTTTTGGAAGCTTCTATTTGCTCTTAAAGCTTTTTTTCAATACATATCCTGTATATGGTTTTATGATATCGTACATTTTCACATAGGTGAACTGCCTTCTGCCCGAAGAAAGTTTCTATTCTTTATTATTGCGAAATTACTTAGAAAAAAAACTGTAATACATCTGCATATAGGAAACCAATTAGACTATTTATACACCAATTGGCTATACAAAATCCTATTCAAGAAAGCCAATTCTATCATTGTCTTATCGTATTCTATACAAAGAAAAGTAAAGGATTTATTTCATGTAAATGAAAAAGTAGATGTAGTATATAACTCATGCCCTGTTGTTTCTGAAATAGAATACACTTCATCAAATCATACCTTGTTATTTGCGGGAACATTAAATGCTAATAAGGGATATGATATCTTAATTCGAGCCTTTGCCAATATTGCAACAGAGTTTCCTGAATGGAAATTAGTTCTGGCAGGTAGTGGAGAAATCGAAAAAGCGAAAGAACTAATAAACAGCTTACAAGTTTCTTCGCAAGTTATCCTGTCAGGCTGGATACAAGGGCAGCAAAAAGAGCTTCTTTTTCGCCAAGCATCCGTTTTTTGCTTGGCTAGTTATGCCGAAGGATTTCCTATGTCCATATTAGATGCCTGGGCATATGGTCTGCCAGTTGTTACTACTCCGGTAGGAGGGCTTATAGATGTAGTAGATGAAAATAAAAATGCTCTCTTATTTGTTCCAGGCGATATACAAATGTTATCAAAGCAATTAAGGAATATATTCACATCTGAAGATTTAAGAAAAAAGTTATCAAAAGAATCTCTACATTTGGCTCATACAACATTTAGTATGGATCAAATGAATAAAAAAATTGAAGTTCTCTATGAAAAACTATTTGCTTAAACAGCCATATTAATATAAATAAATTCTGCAGAATAGATATAAATTGAAATTTCCATGACATATATAGAGTAAGCATCCGATAAAATACACTACAAAAAATGGCTGTATCTCCTTTCAAGGTAAGCAGCCATTATAGTTGTATCTCCATCATTCTTTATTCCTTTCCTTCCAGTTGTGTGGCAACATTTGTAGCAGTTCCTCATAATTTGCCTTCTGCATATATGGCATTCTTGCTATGTAAGCATTCGGTGAACCCCTTCTTTTTTCTATAGCTCTTACTCTGTGTCTTTGCAAGTTTTTCGGGTTCTCTCTATGAAACTTGCAAAACATTCAGAGACGGTTTAGAGTTTTTGAGATTTATTTGCTTTCCAGTTGTGAGGTAAGAGTTCTGCTAAATCTTTGCTATAATCGTTGTCATAGGTATGTATATTCTCCAAGGCATACATGAGCCACTCACGGAAGTTTACCTCACCCGCCTTACAGCATCCCATCAACGAATAAATTACTGCGGCATTCTCCGCCGCGTCATCATTGCCACAGAATAAATAATTCTTTCTTCCTAATGCCAGTGGCCTGATACTGTTTTCCGCCAGGTTATTATCAATTCGATACCTGTCATCCAGATGATATCTGGTCAGTCTGTGGTAAATCTCGTATGTGTATTTGATAGCCTTCCCCAGTCTCCCTTTTGGTAGGACTTTGGGATACTCATTAACCAGCCACTTCTCAAAAGCAACCATGATTGGATAAGATAACCGACCGCGAAGATCTGCACGTTCTTCAAAAGAAAGATTTTCTTCGTCCGCCCGTCTTTCCACATCATAGAGCATACTTATTTGCGTCAAGGCATGCTCCGCCCTGGCTTTATCTTCTTTTAAAGCCTCTTCAAACTTCCGTCTAGCGTGTGCCCAACACCCTAATGGGAGTACTCCTTTCTTGTCTTCATACATTTTATAGACTTCATACCCATCTGTCTGCAAGGCGCCCTGGAAGTTTCTCAGTAACGGGATCACTACTTTTTGAGCCCTCGAACCATGGTCGTAGTAGAAAAATACCAGATTCTCCATGACTGCCCTGACCATCCAGATATACCCTTTTACCGTCTTATGCTTTTCCTCGTTTACTATGGGGAGTGTGGATTCATCCACTTGTATGTAGTCGCTTGATAAAACAAGCTCTTTCAACCGGTAATATAGAGGTCTTAACAAATCAGCCGTCTGAGAGAATCAATCGCTGATTGTCGCGGCGGGAAGACTGATGCCTAATTGCTTGAACATCTGTATCTGTCGATAGAAAGGAAGATGATTGACGTACTTGTTAACCATTAGTTCTGCCAGCAAGGAGGCGCCCGCGTAGCTTTTGGCTAAAGGTAAGAGAGGAAGAACGGCTGTGACAATGTTTGATTCCGCTTGAGTGGACTTATCACGCAGGACGTACTTATGGCGGATAATCCTGCGAACAAAGAACTCCTCGGGTTTATGCTCCAGCACTTCTGTGATCTCCGGTTCTAACTCAACACACTCCTCAGGGTTTATATTTTCCGGATAGATATGCTCTTCAATCCGGGGGATATTTTCAGGAATGGGTTCACGTACCGGCTTGCTTTTCTCTTTCACGGTAACAGTCCTCGTCTTGTAACGGGTAATTTCTTCTTCAGCTAAACGGGCCTCTTTTTTTTCTTCGGGAAGGAGTTCCAAGCCATCAAAGTCCAGCCTGCGCTGCTGAGGATCTTCTTTGATGAAACGTTCACTGGATTTACCCCAGATACGACGCTGAAGATAGGCGACCTGTTGCTCTAAGGAATTGATCTTTTGTTTTTGATGGTTGATAGTCTCTTCATAAGAAGATTTCAATGATTCAACGTCTGTCTTATCCTCCAGCTTACTTTTGAGCCGGCTGTTTTCTTGGAACAGTCGGTCGCGTTCAGCAAGAAGTGCTTGTATGAATGAGTCTTTATCACCGGTTAGTTCTTCCATTATGGCTATCGATTATGATGTAAAGATAGTCATTTTTAAGGAATTACACAACTTATTCAGCTCCCTTTTTGTCTGCTTTTTTATGTGGAGCCCATCTTTTTCGGCGAGTACAATGACTCATATCAATGCCTTGTACCATCAGCATTAAATCCTGCCAGGTCGTTTGGTAGGTATGGGTTTCCTCGTCAAAAACAGGTAGTTTGAACTGGCCTTCTTCCAGGCGTAAATGGTAAATAACTAAACCACCACATTCCATATGTAAGATTTTCATGCTACTACAGGTACGTCCAATAAAAATGAATACATCTCCGTTACGGACATCTTGCCCCATAAGGTCTTTGACAACACCACTTAAGGTATAAAAGCTTTTGCGCATATCCGCGGGATAGGGATACAGATAATAGCGCATGGAGTCATTTAAATTGAACATGGCATCAATGGATTAGTTGGAGTAAGACTTTAAGCTGCTCGGCACTCACCGTCCCTTTGACACGCAAGATAGCTCCGCAAGGATATAAGATCTCATATTCCGGGGGAAGCATCATGGAGGCTGGGGTGTCAGTATGGGTTAGACGAGACAGGCCGGACTCAACTGAGTTGGAATCCAGCACAATAGGAACAAAACTTTTAGTCGGCAGCTTTGACTGGCGTAACTTCTTCTGCCAATAATAGAACTTGGCCTCGTTAATCGCTTCATTGGCGCAAAAATCACGAACTTTCAAACCGCTACGCTCGTAACGGGAATAGATAACTTCAAACGATTTGAGATTCCACATAACTTTTTTAGGGCAAAGGTAATGCGGAAGAAAGAAGAGAAAAAGACGGAGGTCACCGAATGCTTACGAAAATATAAACTCGATAGAAAACAGTAATAAGTAGACTAACTATCCAAAACAATTCTCCAGGGCATGAAATGGATAACACTGGTATTAGTCCGTCAGGCTGTATCAATAATAGGCTAATCAATTGTAAAGCACCAGGTATATATGTTTATAATTGTCAAGATAATCACATAGAGATCACCAATTGTCAGACTGATATTTTAACATTATCTGTCAGTCGCAATTGTTTTATTAAAGATTGTTTTGTCCATAAAACATACGACATAGATGGAGTTTACTCATTAAGTAATGTACCTTCAACAAGTTTTAGTCCGGGCACTACCCTATACGATAATGAAAGGAAACAATATATTTATACAAATGGGACTATTTGGAAATCGTTTTAACATTTTTTATCCTCCAAAAGAGGATAAATAAAAAATGAAGAGTAAAACTCACACAGAAGAGTGATTTACTCTTCATTCAAGTATCCAAGAGTCTGTGCAAAAACAGAGATTAGTTATATCAATCTAATAAATCTATAACGATCCTCGGTTTATAGTGCGCTTTTCATTAGAGTATTGTTAGATTTCTTTGGATTTTCTCTGTTTCCAGTAATTGAAGCAGTACTCTTTTAGACCTTTCGATATCGAAGTCCAAAACACATACATAAAAAAGAAATATTACTTTTCAATATAACTTTAGATATCAATACAGGAAAATACAGAGCCAAGAGTATACTAAGCAAATATAAAGGAAGGTATAAAATACCCATATTCAAATGAATGTAAAAAAAACGAACGCCTATTTGAAAAAAAATACCCATTAGAAATATCTGAAAAGTATAGTCTCGAAAAGAATGAAAAGAAGAGGGAAATACTTTATCAATATTAAAACATAATGAAATGGAGAAGGCTATTCCTACTAATACAGAAACAAATGGAACAATCGTAAAAACATTTGTAAATGCAAACACCAATAATAGAACTAAAAATATTCTAAAGCTAGATAATAAACTTATCCATCTCTTTAAATAGATAAGCATTCCAAGATAAAAAAAGAAAAGCATATAGGCTACAGATGACAAACATAAAAGATGAATGTCTTTTGGAAAGGAAATATTTAGGACCAATAAAAACAAAATTGTACAGACAATTCGTCGATTATTTCGAAGAGACCATACAAAAAATGGATAAAAAAGAAATATAATCAATAATGTAACAATAAACCACATTTCTCCAAGAGGATTGGTTCCTGGATATAAGAAATAATTAAGAAAATCCATCAATGAAAACTCTACAGGTCTTTTCATTAAAGGGTTAAAAGCCATTTTTAGTAAAAGAGTTAGAAACGTAAAAAATAATAACGGAATCCCCAAACGTTTTATCTTATCTACAATTACAGAGCGATATTTTTGTTCTTTACTTATTTTAGTATGATACAGGAGCATACCTGAAATAAACATAAACAATGGCATGTGGAAACTATATATAACTTTTTCAATGAAAGAAGAAATAGGATACTGAGGATCTTGAAATTCATTGGACAATGAAATATGTCCTATTACTACCAACAACATACTCCAACCTTGCAAAATAGATAACCAAATAATTTTATTTTTCTGAACAATATTTCCTTCTATCATGGTTTGAGAATTTTCATTAATAGCATTATGTTTTTATGATCTGTCTCTCTTCTTTGATTAACCTTGGCAATGTTTTTATGAAGTTCCAATAGCGAGGAACATTTTTCTTAGGATCTTCTAATGCACGATGCAACCACTCCAATCTTAATGCTAACATCCACTTAGGCGCTCTTTTTACAGAACCAATTCCCGCATTGAAATTAAAAATAGCACCAAATCCAAACATTACTCCCCGTTTTAAAAAGGGCTGCAATTTACTCATAAATAATTCCTGTTTGGGAGCCCCTAAAGAAACCCATATAATGTCCGGAGAATCTTCGTTTATCATATCCGCTATTGCTTGATAATCAAACTCATCAACGTTACGAAAAGGTAGAGTCTCAAAGTGCATATTCTGAATATTGGGGTCAATCTTTGTCAGATTCTCTTTTAGGCCAACAAGCACTTCAGGAGTATTTCCTAAAAAGAACTGGCGATATTTACATTTTTTTACATATTTAATAAAAATATCAGCCCCAATATACGAATCTAACTGTTCATGATGAATCCACCCTAATATTTTAGCCAAAACTGATCCATCACAATTATTTACCAATGCATTATTCAATACGTTCAGAAACGCTGGATCGTTATTTGCCACCGTTAAGTTATTGCTCTCTACAGAACAGACATATCCTACCTTGTGATTCACAATAGCATCTTCTATTATCTGATCTAATTGAACTTTATCAAACTCTAAACGCACTTTGAAATATTTCTTATCACTCATAAAATTTGTATTATGCGTTTTTCTCAATTTGCTTCTTTATCCATTCATATTGGCTTTTCAAGCCGTCTTCCAATTTTACTTTAGGCTCCCAACCCAAAATTGTTTTAGCTTTTGTATAATCAGCACTTCTTGCTTTATCCCCTTCTGGTTTAGTCGTATCATAGAATATGTTTATATCTTTCTGAGATATTTTTACTACAGTTTCTGCTATTTCTTTAATAGAAGTACACACAGACGGACCGATTTGTATGTATCCATGTCCCCAACCTTTTTCTAAAGCTAAACAAAGGGCTTCAACAACATCGTCTACATGGATAAAAGCACGTCCTTGCAAACCACTTCCCCACACATTAAACGACTCTTGGGGATAGCAGACTGCTTTACGAATTAAAGCTGGAATTACTTGACTTCGCTCACCATAGTCACATGGAGCACCATAAACATTATGAAACATTAAAGTACAACAAGGGATTCCGGTTTCTTTCTCCAAAAAGCCTAACTCTAATTGCCCCATCAATTTACTCCAACCATAAGCCGACTCAGGCATTGCAGGGAAGAGTTCTTCCTCTCTTAATGGAATAACATCTAATGAGTTTTGTCTGGTAAGAGGAAAACTACAAGCAGTTCCTACATAAATAAGACCTTTAATACGCTCTTTGCCGGCTTTGCGAACAGAATGAAAAACATGAGTATTTATTAAATTATTTAAATGGAACAGTTCTCCTTGATTACCAAACACATAATCTATACCCGCAACAATATCTGCTAAATGAATAACATAGTCCATATTATGAATAATTCGATCACAGTCATATTCAGTTGCTAAATCTATATTAAAAAAATGACTATCTAAATCTATGACGGGATTACTTGTTTCATCATATAAATATTCTAATTTACCTCTCCACAAATTGTCTATTACATAGACATCATTTCCCTCTTTAACTAAACGCTTAACAAGGTTGGAACCTATCATTCCGCAACCTCCTGTCACTAATATTTTCTTCATTATTCAGTTTAATAAATTAAAATCCTTCAATTACCTACATTGGAGCAATAATCGTTCATAAATAAACCTTTTGCATTAAAAACGATATTTTTATTTTTCAAACGGATAGGGGAAAAGGTCCGATTTCACATG
>ENA-OUQW01001855-OUQW01001855.1-human-gut-metagenome-genome-assembly--contig:-NODE-1855-length-19535-cov-6.408368_pt1 | contig 19535 bp, 21 predicted proteins | sample MGYA00248464_ERZ548849 | MGnify/ENA primary metagenome ERZ548849 (study PRJEB26491, sample SAMN04978193) | human gut metagenome | host: Homo sapiens | study: EMG produced TPA metagenomics assembly of... | reverse complement strand
TTATATAGGAATTTCGCCCCCCCCCCCTGATAGCTAAAACGCAGTCCAGGAGCGGGTTTCAAGCATTTACAGACTCTCTTGAAATTACCAACGATACCACATATCATATCTACATTATATATCACATTTATTGACGGCACAACGTAAAATATACAAAAATTAACAAATTCCCAGAATGTAACAAATTGTAAAAATTTATTCAAAAAACCTAAAGTTCTAGAAAAAATTGCCGATAACATTATTACAAAGAATAAGGGCAAAGGATATGGCAGAAACATTTAATCTGAATAATTTTTTACAAACGTATAAAACTCAGACTTATGATCCGACTAAACAGCATGCAGCCGCTGAAGAGAAAATGGAAGAAAAACTCCAGCAGCAAGCTCAGGAAGCTGTACAACAAAGCGGATTTTTAACCTTGACCTTATCCGAAAAAATGGCTGAAATGGGTATTGGCGAAAGAGCATTAAAACAGTTTGCCGATACTGCAACAGGTCTATTGACCGATGTTGTAAGTCCGCTAGGTGACTATTTGGAAAAATATGAAAATATCTTTGACCAGAGAGTTTATAACTCAGAAATACAGAGTTATGCAAAACAAATGTTCTTTGCATCTCAGGCTATGCGCAAAGAAGCAAGCGAAAATACAACAGGACAAAACTTCGTATATGATATGTAGAAATCTCCTCCTCCTTCAAACATAATAAAAAATCGCCTCATCTCATAAGAGATAAGGCGATTTTTCTAAGACTTGTAAATTATAAAGCAGCCTTTGCAGCCTCAACTACAACAGCAAAAGCATCTTTGTCATTAACTGCAAGGTCAGCAAGCATTTTTCTGTTAACTTGAATGTTTGCCTTTTTGCAAGCATTAACAAATCTTGAATAGCTCATGCCTTGTTCTCTAACAGCAGCATTTATTCTTACAATCCACAAACGACGCATATTACGTTTTGTAGCTCGTCTATCTCTGTAAGCATATTTAAGAGCCTTCATTACAGCAATGTTAGCAACCTTAAATATTCTGCTTCTAGCACCTTTGAAGCCTTTAGCAAGCTTTAATATTTTTTTGTGTCTATTACGACATACATTTCCACGTTTAATTCTCATTGTTCAACACTCCTATCTAGCATACTTCTTGTAAGGTAACTCTTTTGAAATCAATTTTTCGTGAGTTTCAGAAATTACAACATCTCCGAAAATCTTACGTTTTCTTGATTCAGATTTGTGTTGAAGCAAGTGGCCAATACCTGCATGTCTTCTTGTAATTTTACCAGTGCCTGTAACTTTGTATCTCTTAGCTGCAGCACGGTGAGTTTTTAATTTTGGCATTTTTTGTCTCCTTTAATAAAAGTTATTACTAAATCCGAGCAAGGCATACCATAGCACTATACTTCGGCATGATTGAAGTGTAGTACAAATTAATACCAGTGTCAAGGAAATTATTTACTTTTAGGGTTATTAATGTTAAATTATATTAACAATGGAGAGATTTTTATGGATAATAGAGTTTTGTTTAACATAGGTTACGGGCTGTACGTATTGACGGCACAAGAAGGGAATCAAGATAATGGATGTATTATCAACACTGTTATGCAGGTTACATCAGATCCCTGCCAGATTGCTATTGCTGTAAATAAACGTAATTATACCAACCAGATGATTCAACATACAAAAAAGTTTAACATTTCTGTATTATCTGAAAACGCAAAGTTTGATACATTTAAACATTTCGGTTTTCAATCCGGAAGGGATGTGGATAAATTCGCAACATTCAATGATATAAAAAGAAGCCCTAACGGACTCTTGTACATAACAAAAGATACAAACTCTTATATGTCTGCATTTGTTAAACAAGAAATAGATTTAGGTACGCATACACTTTTTATCGCCCAGCTTGTAGCTGCTGAAACTCTATCAGATATACCAACTGCAACTTACACTTATTATCAGCAGAATATTAAGCCTAAGCCGGAAAAAACTGAAAAAAGAGGCTGGAGATGTAAGATTTGCGGATTTATATATGAAGGTGACGATTTACCGGCTGATTATATATGCCCTGTTTGTAAGCACGGAGCTGCCGATTTTGAGAGGATTTCATGAAAGCTAAAAAACTTGATGAACTAAAAAACAAATGTCTAAAATGCAAAAAATGCGAGTTAGGCGAAACCAGAAATAATATTGTATTTTCAGACGGAAACCCTAAAACAGCCAGAGCAATATTAATAGGAGAAGCCCCTGGTGAAAATGAAGATAAAACCGGCACGCCGTTTGTTGGAAGAGCTGGAAAACTTCTCAATGAGTTTCTTGAAAAAGCAGAGATTTCACGCGAAAAAGATTTGTATATAATTAATACTGTTAAATGCAGACCGCCTAAAAACAGGGTTCCAACCGATAGTGAAAAGGCCGCTTGTGAAGAATATTTACTTAAGCAGATAGAAACTATTGACCCTAAAATTATGATTTTCTGCGGTGCTACCGCTTTAAAATCTTTTTATCCGCAAAAAACTGCAATATCAAAGATACGAGGAGAAGTTCTAGAATTGGAAATTGGCGGTAAAAAAAGGAAATGTATACCAATTTTCCACCCGTCTTATCTTCTCAGGTATCATTCCTTAGAGGAAGGCAGTCCTAGAGATTTAATGCTCAAAGACTTGAAAAAAATTCAAGACTTGATAAAGGATTAAATATCGTTTATACTGTCCTTACGAACATTGAAAAGTTTATGTTATGGGGATGTACTGGTTTTGACGCCGTGATTGGTAGATCCGGATTGCGAGTGCGGGCGCTGTTCCCGCTTATCAACGAGCAAACTAAATTAAATGCTAACGACAACGTTATTGCATTCCCTTCAAGAGCTAGACTCGCTGCCTAATTGCAGTTAGGGACCTTCTAAGTGACCAGCTTGCCGTTGCTTAGGATGACATTATGCAAGATGCAGTACGCAAATGATGGTATGCGTATCAAGTTTAACCATTGGAGGTTAGACTTCCGTAAAAAGTCTGAGGCTTAGTTCAGGTTTCGTAACTTTCCGTATTAAGCCAAGATAATAAGTTACTACACTCGTAGATGTTCGTTTTTATCCACGATGGACGCGGGTTCGACTCCCGCCATCTCCAGATTTAACAAGTATAGAGCGCAATTGCGCTCTTTTTTAATGCAAAATTTCCCGCATAACGCGGGCTTTAGCCAATTAAATAGAATCTACTATGCCGTAAAGATAGGGATTATTCCTTTTATTTACTCCAAATTCTCTTTGAGCAAATAAAAAGAGTCCTTTTGGTAATTAATAAACCATTGACAATCAGGTAAAAATAATATATTATCAGGTCATATTAGGTCTAATTAGGTATTATTATGTTCGAAAATCTTGATATCAAAATAAACAACCAAATGCTTACAATTATCTCTGAAATAGATGAGTTTAAAGGAAGCTGGAAGCTTTTAGGACAAATGGCGCCAGAAAAGTTACAAGCTCTAAAAAAAGTTGCAACAATCGAAAGCGTTGGTTCTTCAAACAGAATCGAAGGGAATAAACTTTCAGATAAGCAAGTCGAGGAACTACTTTCAAAAATAAACAAACAATCTTTTGCAAACCGAGACGAGGAAGAAGTTGCAGGATATGCAAAGTTAGCTGATATCATTTTTGAAGATTGGGAAGTAATTCCTCTATCTGAAAATTATATCAAGCAACTACATAAAATTTTATTAGAATATTCTTCTAAAGATGAGAAGCACAAAGGCGAATACAAAAAGGTTTCGAATGCTGTTGCAGCTTATGATAACAATGGCAAAGAACTTGGAGTGGTATTTGAAACTGCAACACCTTTTGAAACACCGTTAAAAATGCAAGAACTTATTGACTGGACTAACAAAAATTTGGATGATAGATTTTATCACCCATTGATTGTTATTGGGGTTTTTGTTGTTAATTTTCTTGCAATCCACCCTTTTCAAGATGGAAATGGCAGGCTATCTCGTGCCCTGACAAATCTTTTATTATTGAAATCCGGCTATTTGTATATTCCATATAGTTCAACTGAGTCAATAGTTGAAGATAATAAAGAAGCTTATTATAGAGCGCTAAGGCAAACGCAAACTACTTTAAAAAAGGAACCAAATTATGAACCTTGGTTAATGTTTTTCTTAAAAACTTTGCAAAAGCAGAAAATTAGATTGGAATATAAATTAGAACATACTGAAACAAAAAAACTTTCAAATCTGGATTTACCGGAAGTTTCCGCAAAAATTATGGAAGTTTTTGAGAATAAAGACCGTGCAACGATTTCTGAGTTATCTAAATTAACCGGAACAAATATAAATACAATCAAAAAACATCTCGCAAATTTAGTTGAAAACAATTACCTAATCAAACACGGAAAAACCCGTGGGGTTTGGTATACAAAGGAGTAAATTATGAACGACAAAGAAGCTTTTGATTTAGCAAAAGGAGTTTTTACAGGCATGGATTTAAGCACAGAAATTGGCTATCAAAATGCATGTAATAATATCCTGAATAGTTATATGGAACCATGGCAAAAAGATATTGCACTTTCCCAAATTCATAGTGAATACATCTATAATAAGAATTTTATTGAACAAGGCAAAAGAGTAACTGATTTTGTAAAACTCATTTATGATATATGTCATAATAAATAATTAGAGTGTGTCTAATTGATAACTTAAGACTGAAAAGGCTTGATATTATTTAAGTATAGAGCAATACTATAGATAGAATAAAATACATCATGGGAAAGTCTTGGACATTATTTCGACTTTTATTCCCACCAGATTTAACAAGCATAGAGCGCAATTGCGCTCTTTTTTAATGCAAAATTTCCCGCACAACGCGGGCTTTAGCCGTTTTAAGAGAATCTACAATGTCGTAAAGATAGGGATTATTTCTTTTATTTACCCCAAATTCTCCTTAGGCAAATAAAAAGAGTCCTTTCTTATTTTTTAACTTTTGGAGCAAATGGTGGTTTATATCCTTTCATCCACATTTCTTGCATTTTCTTATTAGCAAAATGATAATTTTGTGAGTATAACTCATTACTTTCAACGACATAAAAGCCTTTATTATTAACTATCATTTCACTAATATAATGAAGTTTATAATTAAATATTAGATTTCTACCATTTAAGATAATAGTAATAAAATAACCCGCCATATTAATTATATATGCCTTACGATTATAGAATTTAGCTTTTGATATAAAAATAAATTTATTAAAATCTTTACCTCCTGGATATTTAAATATAAATATCTTGAACAAGTTATCATATAATTCTTTTCCTTGCAGAATTTCTAAAGCTTTTTGTTGATATTCACCTAAACTAATATCTTTAAAATCTGGCAAGCATGATATTGATGCTCTCCATAATATTGAAATAAAAAATTTTCTTAAATATTCAGAATTGCAATCTTTAGATGTTAAGTAATATATAATATCATTACCAATCTTATTAAGCTTGTGTTTCTTGAGTTCATCGAATAAAACTCTATACCCTTCTTTATCAAATTGACCTAAGATTTTACTGTCACAATCTAAGCATAAAACATTTTTATCATATGCTCCACTTTGTTGTATTTTAAATTTTCCAGACAAAGAATTTACACTAACATATTGTTCGTCTTTATAATCAAGATAGAAATGACGAGGAATTATATGAGCCTTAATTAATTTTTTATTTTGTCCACAAAATTTACAAATATTTTTTGAATGCATAAAAATATTATACAAGTTTTAAATAAGAACTTGATAAGAATTAATTATATTTTAATTATTGACAACAAGTTTCCGCCATCTCTATCAACTTCTTCACATTCAACTCCGGATCTTGGGTTCCGTTCATTATACTTTCAATTATTTCAGGCGGAAGGAATCTTAATTTTCGCAGGCGCTTATTATTTCCGTTACGAGCTTCTGGTGGAAGTTTTCGTTCTGCTCCTAATTTGTTGTACCAAAAGCTTTTCACAATTGCTTGAATCAATTTCATATCATAGTTTTGCTTGCCTGGAATTATAATCTTACCAAGAGTTTAAAATATTTGCTAATAAATATTACCCTGATGTTGAGATAATTTCAATAAATCCAGTTGGGTTGAAAGAAATATTTAATGACTTTTACCAATAGAACAATAAAAGCCTACATTTTAAACGATACAAGTCGTGAAAAGCATCATGCCGGATGTTTATTAGTCATGAAAAATCTTAAAACCTTATGTAAAAAGTATGGTATAGAGATTTTATTTTCTGATAAAGCTTTGCCGGATGAGAATATTGACATAATACAGTTCAAAGAAAACATAAAGAGATTTGATCTTCTATTACTTAATGGAGAGGGTACTTTACATCACTCTCGTGCAACTAATTTCTTTGAAAAATGTGAAATAGCTAAAGACCTAAAGAAAAAAGTTATTTTACTTAATACAGTTTGGCAAGATAATCAAAATACTGAACACTACCTTGAACTATTTGATTTGGTACGAAGCGCATTTATTTGGAGATTGCGGGAAATATATAGCTGAAAAAGATAAAAGTTCGTTTGGAACGAAAGTTCTTAATCAGATTACAGGTGAAACAGATATATTACTTTACACCTTTAAAAATCCTTATCGCATTTATCAAGACTACGCAATGTGCATTAATCGGGATGAAAAGATTTATTATATCAGATTACAGTACATTAACTAACCTGTATCATGCAATCATTAAAAGTAATCTTTTTACCTTTTGTCAACTCATTTATAACAAAAAACGAATCACCATTTTTAGCCAATATTACTACATCTTTAATATCTGCATCAATTGTCATTCTCGATTCGGTTGTAGATTCTGATAAATGTTTAAAAACTTTGTACTCTATTTGAGGTTTACAAATTGTTGGAAACCGTTTCTGCGCAATCTTCTTCTTAAAATCTTTAAGAGATAGCTTCCTTGTCTTTAGTTTTGTAGCGTTAAATAGCGCTAAAATCGTGTGTAACACTATTTTAAACTCTTTTGGATAACCAATTCTTTCTGCGCCAGGTTTAAAATAGCGGTCACAACGCTTACAGTAATATTGTTTCTTCCCGTTTGAAATTACTGCATCATTTTTTCCGCATACCGGACAATCTTTATCAATGTTTTTCACTTATAACAGCTCCTTGTAGTAATAATTCTACTACAAAAAATCCGTTTTTATAAATAAAACGGATAACTGCGATAGCACGCCCTCTAAAGCCTAGCAATAGCGGGATTTTATCAATTCAACCCTTCTTTAAATTATTACGGATAGTTTTTAGTATCCGCACATAACATAGGAGAAGGACGATGGTCTTTTCAAAAAAAACAAATCAAATTCCCGAAATGGGAGCAAAAGAGCAAATAGCAGAAATTCTGCGTCACTTTGCTGAAAACGGAAGATCAAATTTCGCAATGATTAATCTTTCGGAGATTATTATCCCGAATAATCTGAGCAAAAAGCATTCTAAAAAACAGTTGAACAAGCTTATTCGGGCAATTCTAAAGTTTGGGTTTGCAATTCCGATTATCATTGACGAACGAAATTGCTTGATTTCCGGTTATGCAAGAATCCTTGCCGCTAAAGAGCTGGGAATGACTCAAATTCCGGTAATTATTCTTCGAAACATATCCGAAACCGAAGCCAATGCAATCAGATTACTTGATAATAGGCTGGCAGAAGATTCCGAATGGGATTATTCTGTCTTAAAATCCGAAATTGAAAAGCTTTTAAAACTTGATTTTGAGCTTGAAGATGTCGGATTTGAACCGCTTGATTACGACAAACTCTTGTACGAAGAACAAGAGGAAAATACCACTCACGAAAAAGAGCAAGATGACGCATCATGGCTTGATGCAAATATTCCTGCCATTGTAAAATTCGGTGATTTGTACAGGCTCGGTGACCATTTTGTTTTCTGTGGCGATTCAAGAGACGAAAGATCATACGAAATCGTTATGCAAGGCGAAACCGCCCAGATTGTTATTACAGATCCGCCGTATAATTGTAAAATTATGGGCTTTGTCTGCAAAACTAAGCATAAAGAGTTTGAAATGGCATCAGGAGAAATGAGTGATGAGCAGTTTGCAGAATTTTTTAATACAATCATTAAAAATCTGCTTAAATTCTCTGAAGATGGTAGTTTACATTACATATTCGTTGACTGGCGAGGAATTAATACCCTGCTTACAGAAGGAAAGAAAGTATATTCAGAACTAATGAACATACTAGTTTGGAATAAGATGGTCGGTGGTCAAGGAAGTCATTACAGATCCCAACACGAACTTATCCCTGTTTTTAAGAAAAAAGGTAAACACCAGAATCATATAAACATGGGAAAATATGGTCGATACAGGACAAATGTACTTGATTATCCAGGAATACGAGCAACAAATCCCGGATCACTAGAGCTACTTAAGCTCCACCCTACGGTCAAAAGCGTATCTCTTCTCCATGATTTATTACTGGATGCATCTACTAAAAATAACATAGTACTAGATTGTTTTGGAGGCAGTGGTTCTACCTTACTGGCTGCAGAACGCTGTAAACGCAGAGCCAGACTTATCGAAATTGATCCAAGATACTGTGACGTCATAATCTGGCGTTGGCAAAAAGAAACCGGAAAAACAGCTAAATTAATCAAAAATTACAGCACCGACAATAATGAAGCAAATACAGTCTTAAATATAGAAGGAGATAGCGATGGACGATAAACTTAAAGAAATTGTTGAACAGTATAACCAGGCTAAAGTAGGTTATAAAAACCCGCCAAAATCTACACAGTTCAAGAAGGGACAATCCGGAAATCCTGCAGGACGGAAGAAAAAGCCTGTTCCTAAATCTTTGCTTGAAGCGATGTTGCTTGAGTTATCAGATACCATTACCATCAAAGAAAATGGTAAATCTGCTAAAATGCCCAAATTTGAACTTCTTGCAAAAGCAATGGTTAATGATGCTATTAAAAATGAAAAAGGTCCTTCCAGAAAAATTGTTGCAGAGCTAATACTAAAAACGGACATTATGGATTATAAAAATATGATAGTTAAGCGAACAATAGAAGCTGAACCGGAAATCCCGCCGGAAAGGCAAGCACGAGTCAGAGCGTGGTTGTATAGTAAGCTGGAAGAATTGTGCAGAGAGCAAATGAGACAAGAAGATCTGAATGAATAAGGAAAGATGTCCGGCGGAACTGCAAAGCAGTTCCGCCGGACTTTATTTTGTGGTATAATAGCATAAAGATATGATTGTAAAGGAAAGAAGGAAATAAATATTATTATTTATCACGCTCTAGGTGAGCAGACAAAGAAACTATAAAATAAACTTATGAACAAAATAATAAGAAAGTGAATAAAAATTAATTAATATGCCTAAAAAACAAACAAAGTTAAATAAGCATGAAGTTAAAATTCTAGATACTTTATATCATAAAATGTACAAAAGCTTGCCAAATAAGCATGTTGATATTTTTCTTTGCGGTGGAGATGTTAATAAAGATACAACAAGAAAAAATGTTCGTAATATACTAAAAAATATTGATTTTTTAATGATATTCTTTCCTGAAAAAATTTTTATTGAATATTTTAACCTCAATAAAGAAGCGGATTATCTCACGCTAGAAACAATTCTAGCAGAAAATGTAGATTATATTTGCATTGTTTGTGAAAGTCCTGGAGCCTATGCTGAATTAGGAGCATTTGTAAATAATAAAAATTTACAAAACAAAATTATAGTGTTAAATGATGAACAATATAAAAATGATCCTTCTTTTATAAACCTTGGACCGATAAAACACTTAAAAAAAGTAAATAAAACAGCCGTTCGTTATTATAATGATAATACATTATGTAAAGTATGTGATAAATTACAACGTTTCTTTAAACAACATTTAGATAAGACAAAAGAACCCAGAAGTATTGATAAAATTACTGGAATGTTTTATTTTATAACCTTAATTTTATATTTATTTAAGGGTTTGGCTAAAAATACGCTGTACCTTTATATTAAATATTTAACTGATGGAATTAAAAATAAAGCAATAGATTTTAATTTTGATGCTACATATTCAGCAACAATAAAAATATTATTCAATGAAAATTTTATTAAAAATAAAAATTTAAATGAAATCGAACTTACAAAAACCGGTAAAGACTTTATATATAAATTAATCCACAATAATCCAAAAGCAGTTTACAATGATGTTATTTCTGATATAATATGGTATAAGTTTTATCATTATTCTTCTTAGAATATAATAAGTTTTGAATGAAATCTTATTGGGGAATGATGACAAACCCTTAAAATATATAAAAAGAAAAAGGACAGCAATGTCCGATTTTCAAATTCGACCCAAGCGAATTTGAAAATCGTACAAAGTAAGAAGAATAATGGTAAACTTTTTTTATAATTCAGACAAATTGCAAGAATACTTACAACTTCCACAAATTTATACATTAGATGATTTAGCATACTTTTTATTATTTACCAAAGAACAGTTACACGATTTTAGTTATAGAAAAAATGAACACTATGTTACATTTCTAATTCCCAAAAAAAATTCAACAGAAAAAAGAGTTATTAACGCACCCAAAAAGCGTCTAAAAATGGCTCAAAAATTAATCTTAAAAGAGATTTTAGAAAAAGTTCCCTGTTCTAGCGCATCTGCTGCTTTTATAAAAAAAGAAAATGGATTATTAAAAAATGCGTTAACCCATAAAGAGAATTTGTTTCTCTTGAAAATGGATTTTAAAAATTTTTTTCAGAATATAAATGAAGCTAAAATTATTCAAATATTTGAGAATCTTGGATACTCACCATATATTGCATTACAACTGGCAAAACTCTGTACCTTTTCAAAAAAATTACCTCAAGGTGGTATCTGTTCTCCATACCTGTCCAACTTAGCCTGCTATGAATTTGATAAAGATATTTCTTCATATTGTGATGAGAAAAACATTGCATATACCAGATATGCGGATGATTTATTATTTTCGGCGAATGACATAGATTTATTGAAGAACCTGAAAAATGATATATATTCATACACAAAAAAACACAGCGTTGCAGGTCTAAATATACAAATCAATCATAAAAAAACAAAACTCATTAAAAACACTTCGCACAAAAAAGTTACAGGAATTACAATAAATGACCAGAAAATAAAGGCATCTAAAAAATTAAAAAATACTATTAGACAAAATATTAGATATAATTTAATTCATAATCAATTTGATAACAAACTTATAGGTAAAATAGCCTTTGTTATTTCAATTGAAGATAAAGAATACAAAAATAGAATTTTTAAATACTGTAAAAGGATAGAGAATAAGTTTAAATTGAATAAAAAAGAGAATCAATTACTTAAAGTTCTTTATAAAATGACAAAGTAATAATATTTCCAGAAGCTTGCAAGATTTACTATTATATAATTATGGAATTTGGTTTAAAATACACCAGTTTTCATAAAATTAATAATGTATTTGATTTAAACATTTATCTAAAAACATAATGAGTTGAACGACCTTTGCCCATCCGTTTTAAAATCTTTTTATCAATTAGTTCGTTGATATCCAAATTCGCCGTATCTTGAGAACAGTTACACATCTTAGCCCATTTTGTTGTTGTAAGATTTCCTTCAAAATTATCAAGAAAACGATTTAAAACCTTAATCTGGCGCTCGTTAAATACAGTATTAACATTCTTTTGCCAAAATTCCGCTTTTTTCAAAACTTGATTTGTAATTTCACCGCTTGATTGGATTGCAGCAAGAAGATTCTCCAAAAACCATACAAGCCAATTCGTAACGTCCATTGAACCTTTTTGAGTCTTTTCCAAAATTTCATAGTAATTTTTGCGGTTTTTCTGGATTTGGGAAGACATTGAATAGAATCTAAACTTCGAATCATCACTCTTTGCGAGCATCATATCTGTCAAAGCTCTCGCAATTCTTCCATTACCGTCATCAAACGGGTGAAGAATTACAAACCAAAGGTGAACAATTCCGGCTTTTATTAAGTAATCTTCTTCATCTTCAGAATTAATATATTCAATCAAGCCTTGCATTTCCGCTTCAAGACAATTTGCGGGAGGGGTTTCATAATGAATCTTCTCTCTTCCGGCATAACCCGAAACTACTTGCATAGGACCAAGCTCATCTGTTCGGTAACTGCCTACATTGATTTTATACATACCACTATATCCTGTTGGGAACAGGGCTGCGTGCCAACCAATTATGCGGTCTTTTGTCATTTTTTGAGAGTAATTCTGAGTTGCGTCTAACATCATTTCAACAACCCCTTCAATATCTCTGGAAACCGGAGTTTCTCCGCCAAGATCAATACCTAATCTTCTTGCAATTGAAGAACGAACAAGATGTTTATCCAAAATCTGTCCCTCAATTTCTGAAGATTTAATAATGTTTTCTGTCAATACTTGCAAAAGAGCGTTATTCTTAACATCAAAGCCAAGAGAATCCATTTTTCCAAGCAAAAATCCTTGAGCTTTTTTGATTTTTAAAAGCAATTTTGAGATTTTTTCTCCGCAGTATCGAAAGCTGTGCCAATCTGTGTTTTGATAGATGTATTTCATTTTATCTCCGAGTATTTTACGGATATTATACCATGTTTTCTCCGATGTTTGCAAGAGTAAATAAAACGAGAGCAGTAGATTTAACTGCTCTCGTTTTATTTTTAAATTAATTCATCCAACAATTCATTAACTTCTGAGCTAGACATCTGGTCAAATCTCAAGCCACGATACTTATCACTAGCACTTTGCGGTCCAAGATGTTTAGCTCCACAAGATCGTTCATAACTTGAAACTTTTACTCCATCAGAACGCACATAGCCGGAAACTTTATATGTTCCTGCGCAATTTGAACCATGAATTCCTGCTGCACCGCCAGTTGGGCGACTATCCGGATGAAATAACTGATATTTTGATTGTTCATATATTTTAGGAAAATTTCGTTTAAAATCTTCCCGCTCCATATTCCTGTAATCATCCATATCGTAGTAATACATAACATTTCCGTCTTGGTCAACATCCATTTCAACTCCGAGTTGAAATGGAACTGTACGTTCTTGAGGTAAAGTATTTGCAGAGAAATCTTTTACGTGAGTTACTCTATTATTCCAACCTTGTATGTATTTCTTTTGGGTTGGATCACTTTTTACATAAGCTTCATACTTATCTCTTCTAAGCTGCTCAAATTTATCCAAATTATCATCACTTTTTTTGTATAAATCTTTTGCAACTGAAACACCCATATTTACAGCCGTATCAAAAACATACATTGCAAGTCTAGGATTATCAATTTTATCCGCACCAGATGCCTTATAATAGTTGTTATAATATATTTCGTGCATTTCTTCATCTGTCATATATTTAACACTTTGTTTCGGCAAACCTTTTGAACGTCTATAAGAATCATAAGTTGTGTGAGTAATTCCTTTATTGGTTTCCCCACCCTTATCATTCGGATCATTAACATAACCACCTTCTCTGGCCAACACAAATTTGACCATTTGTGGGTAATAAATATCTTTTTGTTGCATACATATATCCTCATTTTTAACTAATTACTGTATGCAAGCTACTCATATTTCAAAGTGTCATAAAGTCCTTTTAATTCTAAAGCTCGTTTTTTAATTATATCAGTTTTTTTACCTACAGTCACATTCTGAAACATAGTACCTTGCTTATTCATGATAATACTTACTGCTTCAAAATCTGACTCTTGATATCTTTTCCAATCTTCCTGTGCTTTAAGAATATTTGCGAAATCTTCTTCTGATGTGATTGTTTTTAGTAAACTTAAATATTTGTCAATTTCTTTAAACCATAAATCCATTGCTTTATATGAACATTGTGACATATCATAGGTTGAATCTACCTTAGCTATACAATCTTTTTCAGCTTTGTCAATTGGATGTAAATTTTCAATATTGTCTTTTTGTTCTTCTGTTTTGTGTGAAGTAGTGTTTTCTATAACTTTTTCTTGATTTGTTTGTTGATTTTCTTCATTTACCCATTCATACTGAGATAAAGTCTCTTCTTTATTTTTAAGACCACAGCCACAACCTAATACAGAAACTAATAATATTGTAACAATAAGTTTTTTCATATTTTTATTATAACTTATTTTCATGTCTTGCATGAAATATTAACAAAAACTTAATTATTCAACTTTTAAGTAATAATTGCCGTATTAATTTCCCTGTTTTTACTTAGCAGGGAATTTGTGTTAGAATACTCTTGTAAAAAGACTTTTCAGAGTCTTTTTGCGCAAAATTACAGCAAAATTCGCTGCTTTTTGCAAAAACAGGGAAGGGGTAAATGTATTGAGCAGGTTTTGAGACTACAAGTTTAACGAAATTTAAATGAGGTGTGAATTCACCCGAGCCTCTTGCTCAGTGGACTGTTCGCACCAGTAATAAAAAAGGACTACTTTAGGTAGTCCTTTTTTGTTGCTATGGTTGTTGAATTGAGAGCCCGCACAAGGCGAAGCCTTGTCAGTGGGTTCGAGCGGGAGCGAGCTGAGGCTGGAGAGATTTGTAAGGGTTGAAAACCCGCAACAAATCGCGGAATTGCCGTTACACGCGAGCGACAAAGACACTCCCGCCATCTCCAGTTTATGACTTTTTCTTTTTACGCTTCGCTATCAATCTTACCTTGATAAATTAATGTATCTGCTTTGGCATAAGTACTCATTGCACGACCAATATGGAGTGGTTGTACTGTTCCACATGTATCACTCTTTTGAACCACTGTCTTGCCGTAATTTAAGTCAGAAGCCACTGCATTTTTTGAACAATACTCGATATATTCATGGTAATCTATTTGTTCACTGAGATTCTTAGTAATACTGTTATTTTTAGACTCCAATTCTTCGCTTTTTGATTCATTTAAAGTCGTTAATCTTGAATTAAATTGATAATAGCTTTGATAATTTATCGGTTGGCGTTCCATTAATTGTTGGTTTGATATTGTAGACATAGCACCTCACATATATAATTACTTAAAGATATATTTAGTATATATATTATAGCTTATTTCAATTTTATTTCAACCTTCTAAAGAATTGATTTTTTTATAACTTTAGGATAATCTCATTCTCGAAAGGAATTGGCTTTGAGCAAACGACGTACGCTGGGAACTATAAATGGCATTATTGCGGCAGCTAGTTATGGAACAAATCCGCTTTTTGCACTTCCACTATATTCCAGAGGCATGGCAGTTAATTCTGTATTATTTTTTAGATACTCAATTGCTGTAATCCTATACGGAATATGGCTTGTCTGCTTTAAAAAGATATCTTTGAAACTATCTAGTAACGAGATTATCCCCGTTTTTTTACTTGCGTTAATGTTTTCACTATCATCACTAACATTATTTGAAGCATTTAATTACATCGAAGCAGGTATTGCCTGTACAATTCTTTTTATCTATCCGGTTCTCGTTGCAGTTATGATGTCGATATTTTATAAAGAGAAATTGACCGGAGTAATTGCAGCTGCAATTGGACTGACATCCTGCGGCATACTTCTTCTTTATAACGGAAAACCAGGTACTTCCCTAAATCTGCACGGCATTGCTCTTGTTATTGCATCGGCATTTTTATATGCATTCTACATTATCTGCGTTAAAAAAAATAAGGTTATAAAAAGTATTCAGGCACAAAAACTAAGTTTTTATGTTATGTTTTTCGGGCTTATTGTTTACATATATAACCTTAATTTCTGCACACAGCTGCAAATACCTCAAAGCCCGTTTATGTGGCTGTGCGTTATCTGTCTTTCCATATTCCCAACAATTATATCTCTTGAAACAATTACTATTGCTATTAAGCTTATCGGCTCAACAACTACTGCTATTCTCGGCGCTTTAGAACCGCTTACTGCCATTTTCTTTGGAATTTTGTTCTTTGATGAACATTTAACCTTAAGAATTACTCTTGGAATAATATTGATTTTATCAGGAGTATTGCTTATTATAACTAAAAACAAACAAAGCTAGGAGATAATATGAAAAGATGTTTCTGGGTTGATGAAAAGTCTGAAATTTATGTTAAATACCACGATGAAGAATGGGGCGTTCCAAACCACAATGATAGAGATTTGTTTGAGCTTCTTATTCTGGAAGGATTTCAAGCAGGACTTTCGTGGATTACGGTTCTAAAAAAACGCGAAGCTTTTAGAAAAGCTTTTGATAATTTTGATGTAAAAAAAGTTTCTGAATACGATGAAGAAAAGATTAACGCACTTTTAGAAAATAAAGATATTATAAGAAGCAGAGGAAAAATCACTGCAGCTATTAACAATGCGAAAATCTTTATTGAAATACAAAAAGAGTTTGGAAGTTTTTCAAATTACATCTGGGGTTTTACGGATAATAAAGTAATAAAAAACACAACAGGCGAAATACCTGTTAAAACAGAGTTGTCTGATATGGTTTCAAAAGATTTAAAAAAACGGGGAATGAAATATACAGGTTCTGTAATTATATATTCCTACCTTCAGGCAATCGGTATTGTCGATGACCACGACATAAATTGTTATAAATACTAATACCTCTTGTAATTTACCCCTGTTTTTGTTACGATTTTAGGGCAAAAAGAATATTAATAGGGAGATGAATAAATTGAAAACCAGAATGAAATCAAATAATTGCGGCGAATTAAATCTTAGCAATTTAAATGAAGAAGTAACCTTATCCGGCTGGGTATCAACAGTTAGAGATCTTGGCGGGATTTTATTTATAGAATTAAGAGATAGAAGCGGTTTTTTTCAGCTTGTAGCTAATCCGCAAATTAACCCTGATGTACATAAAGCTTTTGAAAAAGTCAGAAGTGAATACGTTATTATGGTTAGAGGTAAAGTTACTAAGCGTCCAGAAGAAACATATAACGAAAAATATCCTACTGGTCAGGTTGAAATGTATCCTGAATCTGTTGAAATTCTGGCTGAATCAAAAGTTCTTCCGTTTATTCTCGGCGATGATAATGTTTCAGAAGATATTAGACTTAAATACAGATACCTTGATATCAGAAACGAAAAAATGCTTAATAACCTGAAAACAAGACACAACATAGTTCAGGCAGTAAGAAATTATTTAAACAACCAAGAGTTTTTGGAAGTAGAAACTCCTATTTTGATTAAAACTACACCGGAAGGCGCAAGAGATTATCTGGTTCCTTCACGCGTACAGCCGGGCAAATTCTTTGCACTTCCGCAATCACCGCAGATATTCAAGCAATTGCTTATGGTTGGCGGTATTGAAAAATATTACCAGATTGCAAAATGTTTCCGTGATGAAGACTTAAGAGCAGACAGACAACCTGAATTTACACAAATAGATATGGAAATGTCTTTTGTTGAACAACAGGACGTAATCAAGATTGTAGAAGGTCTGCTTGTGGATGCATTTAAGGCAGCTGGAGTAGAAATCAAACCTCCTTTCATTCAAATGCCTTGGCAGGAAGCAATGGATAGATATGGTTCAGACAAACCTGATACAAGATTCGGGCTTGAATTATTTGATATCGGCGATATTATTCTGGAATCGAATTTTGAAATCGTTAAGAATACATTACAAAACGGCGGAATTGTAAGAGGTATTAGAATTCCAGGCGGTGCTAAATATTCCAGAAAAGATATTGATGATATTACCAAGCTTGCTGTATCTTTCGGGGCAAAAGCGCTTGCAAATATTATTTATAATGAAGATGGAACTGCTAAATCACCTGTATTGAAATTTGTTACTGAAGAACAGGCAAAAGCTATACAGGAAAGAGCTGGTGCTCAGGCAGGAGATATTATCTTCTTCGTTGCTGATAAACCTAAACTGGTTTATGATATTATGGGCAGATTAAGACTGCATTTTGGTCGTTCCTTGAACTTAATTGACGAAAGTAAACATAATCTTCTCTGGGTTGTAGACTTCCCTATGTTTGAATGGTCTGACGAAGAAGGCAGATTTATGGCAATGCACCACCCGTTCACATCTCCTAATTTAGAAGACTTAGACAAACTTGACAGCGGAGATTTGGGTAATGTTAAGTCAATAGCCTATGATATTGTATACAATGGTACTGAGCTCGGGGGCGGTTCTGTCAGAATACACTCATCAGAAGTTCAGAAGAAAATCTTTAAGGCATTAGGTTTAACCGAAGAAGAAGCAACTGAAAAATTTGGATTTATGGTTAATGCTCTTCAATATGGTACACCGCCTCATGCCGGTCTTGCAATCGGTTTGGATAGATTGGTTGCACTGCTTTGCAGAACAGACTCCATCCGTGACGTTATTGCATTCCCTAAGAATGCAAGCGCTAAAGACTTAATGAGCGATGCACCGGGTGAGGCTTCTTTACAGCAAATGCGAGAACTGCACATTAAAAGTACGGTAAAAAAAGATTAATAAAAAAATAGAAGCGGGTTTTCAAATTGAAAACCCGCTTCTATTTTATTTACGCTTAACCAGAGCCCCAATCAAATACAGAACTTATTGCATCATCAATCAGAGATTTGATTGATTGAATTTCTGTATTAATTGATTCGAGTTCCGTAGAAAGATTATCCATATCAATATCAATAAAGTTTTCTTTTTCAGTAATTCTTTCTTTTTCAGCATTGTACCATGCAGTAATTTCTTCTCTAACATCAGAATCTGTTCTTGATTCAACGAGTCCAGCTGTTACAAAGTAAGTCAAAGAAGTATCAGGATCATAGTTTCCATCTTCATTTACTGTTGCAAGCTGGAAAGAACCACTGACAATAGCATCACTAACATAGTCGTCGTTAGTTTTCATTTCATTGTTATATTCTGTAGTCCAGCCGTTTGCCGCAGCAGCTTTAAATATCGGTTCATAAAAATCAATTATGCTCTGAAGTATATTTGTACTGGTTTCAGAGTTATTAACAGTAGTTGAAGTACCTGTTTCCTCACCTGTTATTGTTTGTACTCCGTTGGCTTCATAGCTTGTTTCTATTCCATCACCGTCCATAACAGCCTTAAATTGTTCTGCAGAATAACCTGGAATTAACTCTGCCAGAATTTCAGGGATTTTTTCTGTAGAGAATGTACCACCTCTGCCTTGCGAATCCATTGCAGAAGAACCAAGTACAGCTGTTATGGCATTTGCATAAGCTTCACTCATAACAACCTGTCCTTTGTAATCGGTCAAAATCATTGAATTTTCAGATTTCAATGGTTTTGTTCCGGCAGTAATAGCTGTATAATTTGCACCATATCCCATTAAATAGTTATAATTAATTTTATTATACTGTCCGTTATTATAATAAGAAATTGTTTTTGCCTGTAACTTACTGTAATATTCTTGAGACAAAGCACTCTGTTCTCTTGTGAGAGCCATCTTTCTCATAGAGTCAATGGAAATACCGTACTCGCAATCGGCTTTGCGGGCGGTTAATGTTAATAGTCTAATATTTGAGCAGGCTAATCCCATTTTTCTTTCCTTTATTGTCCCTTTATAAGCTTTCCCCCTCTCCTTGAGGAGAGGGCTGGGGTGAGGTGT
>ENA-OUQW01001843-OUQW01001843.1-human-gut-metagenome-genome-assembly--contig:-NODE-1843-length-19641-cov-5.062596_pt1 | contig 19641 bp, 9 predicted proteins | sample MGYA00248464_ERZ548849 | MGnify/ENA primary metagenome ERZ548849 (study PRJEB26491, sample SAMN04978193) | human gut metagenome | host: Homo sapiens | study: EMG produced TPA metagenomics assembly of... | reverse complement strand
CTGATATGCAGTTCACAACCCGGTGGTCAGGCGGCCAACCTGCAAGGCATCTGGAACTATCAGCTTCGTGCCCCTTGGGATGGTAAATACACTACTGATATCAACGTAGAAATGAACTATTGGCCCGCCGAAAGCACTTCCCTGCCCGAAATGCACGAACCTTTCCTGCAATTAGTGAAGGAAGTAGCCATACAGGGGCGTGAAAGCGCCGCTATGTACGGCTGTCGTGGTTGGACGCTGCATCACAATACGGACATCTGGCGCAGTACTGGTGCCGTAGACGGACCTGGTTATGGCATCTGGCCCACCTGCAACGCCTGGTTCTGCCAGCATTTGTGGGACCGCTACCTCTTCTCCGGTGATAAGAACTATCTTGCCGAAGTATATCCCCTGATGCGTGGTGCCTGCGAGTTCTACCTTGACTTCTTGGTGCGTGAACCCGAGAATAATTGGTTGGTAGTAGCTCCCTCCTACTCTCCGGAAAACAGACCGGTTGTCAACGGTAAACGTGACTTTGTTGTTGTTGCAGGAACCACGATGGACAATCAGATGGTTTACGATTTATTCTACAATACAATTGCCGCTGCCGGTTTAATGAATGAAAACACCGCTTTCACCGACAGTTTACAGACTGTAGTTAACAATTTAGCCCCTATGCAGGTAGGCCGCTGGGGACAGTTACAGGAGTGGATGCACGACTGGGATAATCCCAAAGACCGCCACCGCCATGTTTCCCACCTCTGGGGGTTATATCCCGGACGTCAAATCAGTGCCTACAACTCTCCCATCCTGTTTGAAGCCGCCAAGAAGTCTTTAATAGGTCGTGGAGATCACTCTACCGGTTGGTCAATGGGTTGGAAAGTGTGTCTGTGGGCACGTCTGCTCGATGGTAATCATGCCTATAAACTGATAACCGAACAGCTATACCCCACTACTGATGAAAAAGGGCAAAATGGCGGTACTTATCCGAACTTGTTCGATGCACATCCGCCTTTCCAGATTGACGGTAACTTTGGTTGTGCAGCCGGTATTGCCGAGATGTTTGTTCAGAGCCATGACGGTGCTATCCATCTTCTTCCAGCATTGCCCGATGTATGGAAGCAGGGAACATTAAAAGGTATCCGTTGCCGTGGTGGATTTACTGTGAAAGAAATGAAGTGGGCAAATGGTGAGCTACAAACAGCCGTTATCACCTCCAATATTGGTGGTACACTCCGCGTGCGAACCCAGACTCCTTTGTATCTGAATGGGGAAAAATTGAGCCCTACCTCGCAGGAGGTATCTGATAACCCGCTTCTGCAATCACAGAGTATTCGTAAGCCACTGATTGCAGCCAATGCTCCGGTTTGCATACCGGAATATGCACAGACTTACGTGTATGACATTGATACAAATGCAGGAAACGAATACATTCTGACAGCAAAAAATCAGTAGGAATAAATAGTAATCAAAACCATAGAGGTAGCGAAAGAAATCAGCTGCCGATATGTTAAAGTGTCAAGAGGGGAACAATAAATTCCCCTCTTTTCTGTTATATAACATCATTTAGGCAAGTCGCAAAAGCATAATAGACAGTAAATAACAAAAAATACCACCCTAAAAACAGATATTACACATATATATTTTCACATCCCGATACATTTGCAACAATGAATTAACAGTGTGCCCGAACACACTAACGAAAAAAAAATCATATTTAATTAATATCATGCAAAGAATGTCTAACAAGATGAAAAACATGCGCGCCGCGCTACTATTCTGTTTAGTAGCCGTGATATCGCTTAGCGTATCAGCGCAAAATGTAACCGTAAAAGGTACTGTGACAGACAAAACGGGAGAAACCGTCATCGGTGCTTCCGTAGTACAGAAAGGGAATACCGGCAATGGTACGATTACCGATATTGACGGTAACTTTACCCTCAGTGTTCCCGCTAATTCCACATTGATATTCTCTTATGTGGGAATGAAATCCCAAGAAGTAGCTTTAAAAGGTAATACTACAGTTAATGTAGTAATGGAAGACGATGCACAAGCCTTAGATGAGGTAGTAGTCATTGGTTATGGTACGGTACAGAAAAAGGATCTGACCGGTTCAGTAGCTTCTGTCAGTGCTAAACAATTGGAATCTATTCCAGTTTCAAGTGCATCAGAAGCTTTACAGGGTAAAATGGCTGGTGTTCAAATTACGACTACTGAAGGTTCACCCGATGCAGATGTTAAAATCCGTGTTCGTGGTGGTGGTTCTCTTTCGCAAGATAACTCTCCGCTTTACATTGTAGATGGGTTTCCCGTATCCAGCATTAGCGATATTGCTCCCACGGATATCCAATCTGTAGATGTATTGAAAGATGCCTCTTCTACAGCCATCTACGGTGCACGTGGTGCCAACGGTGTTATTATTATTACCACCAAATCCGGTTCAGAAGGAAAGACTCAAGTGAATTTCGGTGCATCTTACGGCTTCCGTAATGTAATCAAGCAAGTAGGAGTCTTAAATCCATATGAATTCAGTCTTTACCAATATGAATTGGATCAAACTGGTACATCCTATGGTGCATATAAAGATTTGGAAATTTACAAATCCATGGAAGGATCCAACTGGCAGGATGAATTATTTGGTCGTACAGGTAATCAGCAACAATATAATATAAGTGTCAGTGGTGGTACCAAGTCTACCAAATTCAATATCAGTTACGCACGCAACGATGAAAAGAGTATCATGAGAGGTTCAGGATATTCCAAGAATAACATCAATGCCAAGATCAATACAGAAATCAACAAATGGTTAAGTCTTGACTTCAATGCTCGCCTGATACAACAGAAAATAGACGGTTTGAGCGGTGGTGCCGATAATGAAAGTAGTAAAGCATACTCACTAGTAGCCCGCGCCATCACCCATGCACCGATAAAGGCATTAAATGAAGATTCTGAAGATGACGAAAACAGTACGAATGCACGTTATACTCCATTAGAACGTGTAGATGCTACTTATAAACAACAAAGAAGATTCCGCCAGGATTACAATGTAGGCGTAAACTGGGAACCATTTAAAGGATTGAAATTCAGGAGTGAATTCGGATATGGCTGGAAGTTTGACGATACAGATCAAGTATGGGGTTACAAAGCCACTGCAAACTCCAAATTTGGTCATGGTGGCCTTCCACAAGCATATCTGACAAACTCCGATAATAAGAATTGGAGAAATGCCAATACATTAACTTACGAAAACAAGAAATTGTTTAATGGACGCGACCGACTCAATGTCATGATTGGCCATGAAGTATCTACATCTCAGGATACAAAGAAATATGTAACTGCTGTAGACTTCAGTAAAGATGCAACAACACAAGAAATTCTTGCTGCTCTCGGTAATGGAACGGCACTTCCTACCAGTACATATATCGGAATTAAAGATAACTTGCTTTCATTCTTCGGCCGTGCCAACTATACGCTAATGGATAAATACTTGTTCACATTCACAATGCGTGCTGATGGTTCCAGTAAGTTTGCCAAAGGTAGCCAATGGGGGTACTTCCCCTCAGGAGCCATTGCATGGCGTATTTACGATGAAGCTTTTATGAACGGGGCCAAAGATTGGTTATCTAACTTAAAAGTGCGTGTAAGTTACGGTACAGCCGGTAACAATCGTATTCCAAGTGGTTCTATGTACACAACTTACTCCGTAGCCGGAACTTCAGAAAAAGGCATTTATTTTGATGAAACAACAGCAGTAGTATTGAAACACGGTAACGTTCTCTCCAATCCTGGGCTAAAATGGGAAACTACAATTTCACGCAACGCCGGTATAGATTTCGGTTTCTTCAACAATCGCTTATCGGGTGCTATTGACGTATACTGGAACACAACAAAAGATTTGTTGATGAAAACCACTATTGCTTCCAGTTCTGGTTATTCTTACCAATACAAGAATATGGGACAGACGTCTAATAAAGGTGTAGAATTACAATTGGATGCCGTTTTAGTAGATGCCAAGGATTTTGGTCTGAATTTCAACTTTAATATCTCTTATAATCGTGGTAAGATAGATAAACTGAATGGTAGTTCCTTCTGGCAAAGTAGTAGCTGGGCAGGAACAGCAGCAGCCGGTATCGAAGACTTCTTGATAGAAGAAGGCGGACGGTTAGGTGAAGTTTACGGTTACAAAACAGATGGTTTCTACACCGCTGATGATTTCACTTTTGATGCAGAAAAAGGAACTTATGCTTTGAAGGCGGGAGTCAACGACTGCAGTTCACTTATTGGTGGAAAAGTATACCCCGGCTCGATAAAATTAAAAGCCAATGAAGACGGAGAATACAAAAAAGAACGCTTAGGCAATACTGTGCCTACCGTATCCGGTGGATTCGGCCTAAATGCCCGCTGGAAAGGTTTCGACTTTACAGCATTCTTCAACTATTCACTTGGCAACAAGATTGTAAATGCAACCAAGTTAGGTTCCAGCTTCTATAGCGGTTCGTCTAAAAACTGGAATATTAACGACCACTTTACATCTGCTAATCGTTATTCCTGGATTGATCCTTCAACAGGTACCAACCTGCTGAGTAGTGCTTCTATTAAGGCAAACGGTGAAACATGGACTGTTAATCGTCTGAATGAAGTGAATACAGGTGCTAGTATCTGGAATCCGGCAGCAGCTACAGTTATGCCACTCGTAGACTGGGCTGTAGAAGATGGTTCTTTCCTACGTGTCAATAATATTACAATCGGTTATACATTACCTAAATTGCTTGTTAACAAACTAAATATACAGAATATTCGCGTTTATGTAACAGGATACAATCTACATTGTTTCACCAAATATTCAGGCACTGATCCTGAAGTAGACTGCTGTACAAGTACCCCTATGACCCCGGGTATTGACTATGCTGCATACCCCAAGAGTCGTTCATTCGTAGGAGGTATTAACGTTACATTCTAATTTTAAAGCCAAAGAAGAATTATGAAAAATATATTAAAATCATTAGCCATAGTAGGAATAGGTACGGTAGTACTCACTTCTTGTTCCGACTTCCTGGACCAGACCTCTCCTTCTGAAATGACCGGAGAAGCTGTATTCAATTCAACAACCTACACCCAACAAGCTTTGAATAAAGTGTATGCAGGTCTCACAAAAGATGAAACTTACGTACAATCAGTACCCATCCATTTTGGTATGAATTCGGATATTGAGCTGGTGGATGGTTTAGGTGCAACCAATTCCAACTCTAACAATGAACGCGGAACATGTAACTATAACCCACAGTTAAGTTGGTCAAAACTCAATAATAACTGGAAAGGAATGTATGAAGCTATCGAAAATGCCAATATTGTAGTTGAAGGTATCGAAAGCAGCACACTAATTGCCGAAGGCAACACTTCCAGAAACAAGATGCTGATGTTTAAGGGAGAAGCACTAACATTGCGCGCTATGCTTTATTTAGATTTAATTCGTACCTACGGGGATGTTCCAATGAAGTTTGAAACGACCAATACGGATGGTTCTAACATCTACTTGGGAAAAACAGACCGAGATGTGATCATGGATCGCCTGATTACAGACTTGGAAGAAGCTATCGAATATTTGCCTTGGGCAGGAACTTCTGGTTACACAACAGAAAAGATGACCAAAGGTTTCGCTCACGGCCTGTTAGCTCGTATCGCCATGACTTATGCAGGATATTCCATCCGTGAAAGCTCTAAATCCGGTTATGAGAATATGCCCAATTGTGATGCTACCTACCCAACACAACGCCCAGGTAGTGAAAAACGCAAAGAACTTTATACACTCGCCGTAAAACATTTAGATGCGATTATAGCCAGCGGTTATCATAAGCTGAATCCTTCTTATGAAAACGAATGGTATATGCTAAACCAACTGACTTTAGATCAGACTTATCAAGAAAACCTATATGAAGTAGCACATGGTGTTAGTTTTTCAGGAGAAATGGGATACACTATTGGTGTTCGTATCAACGGAAAAACAACCTACTACGGAGCTAAAGGTAACTCAAGCGGTAAAGTGAAAGTGACAGCTCCTTTCTTTTGGAGCTTCGATAAAAATGACCTGCGCCGTGATTTGACTTTTGCAAACTTCGATATTAGAGAAGGAGAAAATGGTAATACAGTTGAAACGATGCAGGGTAATGCACCATTTGGTATATATTTAGCAAAATGGGATCCACGTAAGATGACAGACAAATGGTTGAATGCAGCAAGAGCTTCCGCCGACAAAGTTGCTACTGGTATTAACAATGTTATCATGAGATATTCCGACGTATTGTTACTATACGCAGAAGCATTGAATGAACTTCAAGGGGCTGATGCCGTAGGGCCTACATGTGGTTTAAGCGCAAGAAAAGCTTTTGAGGAAGTGCGAAGCCGTGCATTTGCCGCAGCACACAAAGCTGAAGCAGCCAGCTACGTCAACAAATTGAATAGCGGTGACGATTTTTTCGATGCGCTTGTTGATGAACGCGCATGGGAATTTGCCGGTGAAGCTATCCGTAAATGGGATTTGATACGCTGGGGCTTACTTTCTCAAAAGATAGAAGAATCTAAAGCAGCCTACAAAGAACTTATAAAAGTAGCTCCCAAAAAGTTATATTACAAGATGAAAGCTGACAAACCAGGAGAAATTGATCCTGAAAGTATCTGTTGGTATGAAGAACCACAAGTCACTACCGATTACAAGAGCGCAACTTTCTGGGGATCTGAAAACGAAGAAACTGGTAGTAATGTTGTAGATAATCTACCTTATATCAGTGCAGGTTTGAACACTCCGGTTATCAACAGACACGTATTCCCAATTGGAGCCACAACAATATCTGACTCTAACGGAACGTTACAGAACTCTTATGGATTCTAATAGTATAAAAACAATGGTTATGATGAGAACAAGTAAACTAAAATATATAGCCTTATCAGGAGTATTAATGCTCCTGACAGCATTCATCGCTACGTCATGTGACGACGCGAACGATTGGACCACCGATTCATCCTACAATCGGTTATTCAGTGTCCCCAAAATGAGTGTATCAGCCAATGCAACAGATGCAGAACTTACATGGACTACTACTCCGGGAACGGAATACTATGTCATAGAAGTCAGCTTAGATAGTTTATATGATGATATAACTATGGGAAGTGGCAAAGGATCAATCATTTACGGCGAAGACAAATCCATCACTAAATCTCCTTATACTTTGGAAGGTTTATACAGTGACAGTAAGTACTTTATTCGAATGAAAGCATTATCTGCCAATATGCCGGAATCTCAATGGGGTTACATGAGTGACTTCTCATTCAAAACACGTACAGAACAAATTTTTGAGAAATGGGTCATCAGTCATGATAAAATAACACTGTACTGGCCGGCTAATTCCAAAGCTGACCACATTGAAATTACAGATGCCAGTGGAACTACAGTAAAAAACATTACTTTGACTTCTAGTAATCTGGAAGAAGGTACCGCTGTTATAGATGGTCTTACTCCTCTTACTTCCTACACCGCTACTCTTTACAATAACGAGTCTAAACGTGGGGTAGTAGATTTTACAACAACAGCAAAAGTGCCCGATGCAGATTATACAGCCTTTTTGCAAGTAGGTGATTCTTTGAATAATGACCTATTCACTACAATGGCCGAGGCTGGTTATCAGACAGTAAATGTTGCGCTGCCTTCCGGTAGCTCTTACTACAACGAAAACAATCTTAATATTCCCGATGGTATGTCTGTTACATTCTTTGGTCTTCCTGGTGAAAAACAAGCAGTCATCGGCATTAAAGGTATTGATATTGCAGGCACTCACAGTTTTATCAGATTTGAAAACGTGGAAGTTACAGGTGCAGGAAAAAAAGCTGACGGTAGTTCTGTAACCAATGACTATCTTTTCAACCAGTCAAAAGCTGCTAATGTTGGCTCTATAGAATTTAGCAATAGTTTTATTTATGGCTTCAAAAATACACCGGTAAGATTGCAAGGTTCTGATGAGAAAGTTATTGATCTTGTTAAATTTGAGAACTGTACTGTATATGGAGCAGATGCTAGAACTTACAGTCTCATACATGTAGATGCAGGTAGTGGTAAAGGTAAGATTGAAAACATCGAATTCAGCAAAACCACCGTTGTCTATAGTGGGAAATGCTTGGTTTATAGTAGAAACACAGATTTCACGTCCCTAATACTGGCAGATTGTACATTCAGTAAACTTTTAGGTAGTGGTGACTACATACTAGATTGTGACAAAAACGGTAACGGTCCGTCACAAGGAGTAACTATCACCAACTGTATCTTTGGTAGTACTTTGGCTGAAGGTAAGGGAATCCGCGCTAACGATAGACCTGTAGAAGTTATCAACAGTTATATCACTAATGATATGAAAATCACAGGAAACAAAATCAATGATCTGATTACTTATGACGGTAGCGAAACTGACCTTTTCAAAGATCCTGCCCAATATGACTTTACCATCATTGATAGTAGTTTTGCTGGCAAAAACAATTGTGGAGCTCCGAAATGGTATATGAAATAGAATATCAGAATTAGATTTCTGAAAATAAACTCTAAAAAGATAGGTTGTCTCATAATAATATTTAAGACAGCCTATCTTTTTGTATTTTACTGCAACCATTATCTATATCATACTATCAACTTTCCCCAAAAAGAACCATATTTTCCTCCTTTTTATGACTGTAAACTCATATTTTTGCATATCCCTAAGTACAAACAATCATTAACAGAATATTTAAATTCAAAGTAATTTATAGCATGAAGAGAATACTATTCTACCTGTGTTTTACCTGCGTTTTTTATCAGGTGTTTTCACAATCGCACAATCTCCCCTGGGATAATGGAGCCTTACAAGTTTCCGCCAATTCCCGTTACCTACAACACACTAACGGCTCTCCTTTCTTTTGGCTCGGAGATACCGGCTGGTTACTCCCCGAAAGGCTGAACCGGGATGAAGCGGAATACTATCTTGAACAGTGTAAACAAGCCGGTTTTAATGTCGTACAAGTACAAACCATCAATGGTGTACCCGCCATGAACTTCTACGGTCAATCATCTATGCCGGATGGATTTGATTTTTCAAATATCAACCGACCGGGTATATACGGCTATTGGGACCACATGGATTTTATTATTGATGCCGCTGCACGTCGAGGCATATATATTGGTATGGTCTGCATTTGGGGAGGACTGGTGAAAGGTGGCAAAATGAATGTGGAAGAGGCACAAGCATACGGTACTTTTCTCGCCAACCGTTACAAAGATCGTCCCAACATCATCTGGATGATTGGCGGAGATATCTATGGAAACATCAAAACCGAAGTATGGAATATGCTTGCCAAAACCATCAAATCCATTGACAAAAACCATCTCATGACTTTCCACCCCTTTGGAAGAACCCTTTCAACCGAATGGTTTAATGATGCTCCCTGGCTGGATTTCAATATGTTTCAAAGTGGACATCGGCGTTATGGACAAAGCAAAGATGATAAAAACAGCCTGTTGCCACAAGGAACAGAAGAAGATAACTGGCGATATGTAGAACGCAGTTTTGCCCAAAAGCCATTACGTCCCGTTATCGACGGTGAACCTTCCTATGAAGCCATTCCACAAGGACTTCACGATCCCAAAGAAGGTTTCTGGAAAGACAACGATGTACGTAGATACGCTTACTGGTCAGTTTTTGCCGGTTCATTCGGCCACACATACGGTCATAGCTCCATCATGCAATTCCTTAAACCGGGTGTAAATCCAGCCTATGGGGCTACTAAACTCTGGTATGAGGCCTTAAAAGATCCCGGCTTCAATCAGATGAAGTACTTAAAAAAACTGCTCCTTGCTTTTCCTTTCTTCGAAAGAGTCGCTGACCAAAGTTGCATTGCCGGTGATAACGGCGTGAAATATGAACGTCTCATTGCAACACGTGGCAGTGATTACATGTTAGTATACAACTATACCGGACGTCCCATGCAAATCAACCTCAGCAAGATTAATGGAAAGAATAAAAAAGCCTGGTGGTACTCACCGCGTAACGGAGAGTTATCTTATATCGGTGAGTTTAGTTCAGCAACAGCAACCTTCCAACCCGAAGGCGGTCATATAAATGGCAATGACTGGGTACTCATCCTAACAGACGGAACCAAAGAATATACAAAATCATTTCAATAGGTAGTCTTTATGATAATGAGAGGATGTCCGTAATGGACATTCTCTCATCCCCAACCATATTTTGTTTATAAATTCTTGAATAACAGCTACTATACTATCTTTTCGAAAGTCCTTCCTACTCACTAATCATCAAATAATATCCCAATTTTTACCATAAAATAGAGAAAAATTACCCATTTTCACAATATTTATCTTATAATTTTGCCAACAACAAACAAACCGAGAAACTCAAAATAATAATGTTGACCTCGATTTATTTAATAACTATTAAAAACATGATTATGGATTTAAAAAGACTTGCCGGAAGGGCATTAGCTACTCTATTTTTGAGTATGTTGTGTTTAGTCGCTTTTGCACAAGGACGCCAGATTACGGGTACGGTTGTAGACGGTACGGGCGAAACTGTGATAGGAGCAAATGTTTTAGTGGTAGGAACCACAAACGGTGTCATTACAGATATGGATGGTAATTTCACTCTGCAGGATGTTCCTGCCAATGCCAAACTTCAAATTTCATTTATCGGTTATGTGCCACAGACCGTTGCGGTAGGTAGCCAAAACCACATCAAAGTTACATTGAAAGAGGACTCTCAAGCACTCGACGAAGTTGTTGTTATCGGTTACGGCACAGTGAAAAAACGCGACCTGACAGGCTCCGTAGCGTCAGTTAATAATGAAGTCCTGACGGCTAACCCTGTTTCTAATGTATCACAAGCACTGCAAGGCAAACTGCCGGGCGTGACAGTAATCAGCCAAGACGGTCGCCCAGGTGCTGATGTGTCTATCCGTGTGCGCGGTGGCGGCTCCATCACGCAGAGCAACGAACCGCTGTTCGTAGTAGACGGATTTCCTGTAAGCTCCATTTCGGACATTCCTGCCGACCAGATCGAATCTATCGACGTACTGAAAGATGCTTCTTCCACAGCCATCTATGGTGCGCGTGGTGCCAACGGTGTAATCTTGGTTACAACCAAAGGAGCCAAGAGCGAGAAGGTAACCGTCACCTACAATGCTTATGTACAAACAAAGACTGCTGCCAAAACCCTGGATGCCCTCAATGCGCAGGACTACGTGAAGTACACCTGGGGCTATGCATCCGCTTTGGGAGACTCTTATAAAGAAGCGGTTGAGAAGTACTTCGGCTTGGGTGCCAACTATGGCAACAAATTCGCTGACTACGCCAATGTAAAGGCTCATGACTATACGGATGACTTGTTGCGTTCGGCCCTCTCGCACACCCACAACCTTTCTGTAATGGGTGGAGGCGAAAAGACCAAGATTGTCTTCAATGTCAACTACCTGAATGACGAAGGTATCAAAATCAACTCAGGTTATCATCGCTTCAACACCTCCCTAAAACTGAAACAGGAGTTGCAGAAGAACCTGAATCTGGACTTGGACCTGCGCTATATGGAAGATGAAACCACCGGTAAAGAATCTTCTACCAATGGCAAAGGTTCCCTTCTCTCCGGCGCTTATCGTTGGAGAGCGATTGATGAGCCGCTAGGTGACGCCTCCGACTTCTCCGGTTTCCTGCTGGGTGCAGACAATGTGGACGCAGCTTACGGCAGCCCCGTAGAGTACACCAATGACATAAAGAACATCGCCAACCGACAGAGCCTCAGAGCATCTGCCGCCATCTCCTGGGACATAATCAAAGGATTGACAGCACGCAGTGAAATAGGCGCCGGTCGCAACTGGAGCGAAACAAAGTATTATGAAGACGGATTGACGCAGAAAAACAAGTATGCCAAACTGACTAAAGGCAACGGTTACAATATACGCAGCGTAACTACCCTGAACTATCAGGTGCAAGGACTGAGTGAGGACCACAGTCTCTCTTTCTTATTAGGTAACGAGATACTGATCAGCAAATCCAACTCTTCTGAGATAATAGGTGCAGGTTATCCGGCGGGATTCGACTTCGACCAGACCTTCGGCATGATTGACCAGACAGATAAATCACTGGCCAAAGATGCCTTCAAGAATACGATCGGCACTCCTAAGAAGACCGTATCATTCTTCGGGCGCGCCAACTACTCACTGCTGGGACGCTACTTGCTGACCGCCACGTTCCGTGCTGACGGTTCTTCCAAGTTCTCTCCCAACCACCGCTGGGGTTACTTTCCCGCCGGCGCCTTCGCATGGCGTTTATCCGATGAACCATTCATGGAAAGTGCCAAGGACTGGCTGGACAACCTGAAGGTGCGCCTATCTTACGGTCTTTCGGGCGCCGACAACATCGACTCTAACTTATGGAAGGAAACATGGACCTCTTCTACCGTAGCTTTCAATGGTATCACCTACTCCGGCTACAAGCCCAATGGTATGCTCTCTAACCCCGACCTAAAGTGGGAAACTACCACTTCACGAAATCTGGGTATTGACTTCGGCTTTATGGGCAACCGCCTGGCCGGTAGCATCGATGTATATTGGAACACCACCAAAGACCTGCTGATGTGCGTCCCTATCGACGAAACCACCGGCTACTCTTACCAATACCAGAACATCGGACAAACCTCCAATAAAGGTATAGAACTCTCTCTGAACTACGACATCGTACGCACGAAGAACTTCTCGTTCGGCGTCTCGGCCACTTACAACTACAATCATAACAACATTGACAAGTTGTCCGGCAATATCATCGCGCAGTATGGTTCGCAATGGGCTTCCACTTCTACCTCGCCCGCCTACGACTATCTGTTTAAGGAAGGCTCGCCGGTTGGCTTAATCCGCGGATTCATCAGCGATGGTTACTATTCCACCAACGATTTCAACTACGACGCTTCTACCGGTGTTTATACACTGAAAGAAGGAGTGGCTGATATCGCTTCCAGCATCACGGGCAACTATCCCAGCCCATTCAAACTTGCCGACGGTCAGAATGCATTCCCCGGCGCATTGAAGCTGCGCAACCTGAATCCGGAAGAAGATAACCTCGTGGACTCTGACGACGTGACAGACTTGGGTGAAGTGATGCCGAAACATACCGGTGGCTTCAACCTGAACGCCACGTGGAAAGGCTTTGACGTCAGCGCCGGTTTTGCCTGGGCGGCAGGAGGACATGTTTACAATGTCAACTCTCTGATCAATATGTATGGAAACAAAGATACCGGTTTGGGAGCCAACAAACTCGCTTTCGTCAACAATTGCTACCAGTTGTACGAAGTGCAGAATGGCGAACTGATACCTGTAACGACTCCCGATGCACTGAATGCGCTGAACGCCAACGCCAAGTATTCAGTACCTTATATGGAGAACGGTGTGGCTTACTCTACCTTCGTTGAAGATGCTTCTTACCTGCGTCTCAACACGTTGACTATAGGATATACCCTCCCGAAAACATGGAGCAAGAAGGTCGGCATGCAAAAAGCGCGCCTCTATGCCACTGCCGGAAACCTGTTCACCATCACCGGATACTCCGGCGTTGACCCTGAAGTGAATGCAGACCCGAACAAGAGTACGACCTCCAACAACAAAGGCAAATATCCGATGTTGGGCATGGACTACGGAACGTATCCGCGTGCCCGTACCTTCACTTTCGGTGTAAACATAGAATTCTAATCAGCCCATTAACCGTAAAAACGAAAAGATAATGAAAAAGTTATTATATACCTTTATAGGTGCAGGCCTTATGCTGCTCGGCACCACTTCATGCGAGGATTTCCTGGAAACCTCATCCCCCTCGGACGCTACTCCGGAGTTCGTATTCTCTGATGCAACAACCGCTCGCGCCGCCTTGATGGAAGCCTACGAAAAATGGCGCGGCAAAGCCTATGTACATGCCAACGGATTATTCTACGACCTGGTTGTCAGCGGTTCCGACTCCGAACGCCATCCCGAAACATACTCCGCCCAGTCACGCCACATCCCCGAAAACCTATATCTGGGCGGAACCGCCTCGTTCAACATTGACGACAGTAAGGCCAACAATGGTGTCAATGCATGGCCTGCGCTGTACAGCATTATTGCTACCTGCAACACTTTGTGCAATGCAGTAGAAGGTACCGATACCTATACAGGCATCAAAAACGGCACTGCCACCACAAATGAGCTGACCGACCTGTACGGACAAGCCGTTACATTGCGCGCCACCGCCTATTTTGAACTGTTGCGCTTCTGGGGAGACGTGCCCCACAACCTGATGCCGGGTAAAGAGGCCGAAGGCTTGACTCCGCGCGACCAGATTTACGAGTATCACATCAACAAGTTGAGGGAAGTGGAGCCTTACATGTTCCGCCTAGGCGAAAGCGCTACGGCTGACGCAACTGTGATGACGCGTACCTATACTCAAGGCCTGATAGGCCGTATGTGCCTCTATGCCGGAGGTTACTCTACCCGCCGTACGGATTTGGGTGCCGATTTCTACAAAGACTTGGAAGGCAACGTGCTATCTATGGAAAAGAAGGTGCAGGGAACAGCCAACAATGCTATCTATGCGCGCCGCTCAGACTATCTGAAGTTCTATGAAATAGCCAAGACTTACCTGTCGGCTTGCGCAGGCAATTCCGGAACAGCCGCACTCTGCCTGAATGATCCCCGTGCTGAGAGCGGTAGCGGACAGAAATTCAACAACCCTTTCCAGTACGTCTTCCAGCAGAATATGAATCTGACGCTTTCTACTGAAAGTGTGTATGAAATAGCCGAAACCCGGGGTGCATCATCCGAACGGCCTTATGCTTTCGGTCGTCCTGCCAGCGGTTCCGGCTCGAAAAACTATCCATGTAAGAACTACGGGCAGAGCCGTTTCCATCCTACTTATTATTATGGTGATTTTGATCCCAACGATATGCGTAGAGACGTGACTTGTACAGTGACCGGCACCGTTGGCGCTTCGGGCATAGAGAAACTGCTGCCTTTCACTCCCGGTTCGCAGGCCAATGGCGGCGGTATAGCCAACAATAAGTGGGATGAAAACCGCCAACCGAATCCTTACTGGGAAGGTCAGCGCAAGTCGGGCATCAACAATCCGTATATGCGTATGTCGGACGTCATTTTAATGCTGGCAGAGGTATATGCGGAACTGGGCGACGAGATGACTGCAAAACTGGAATTGGCTAAAGTACACAACCGCGCATTCGCTACTACCGAACTGGCCGATCTTGACGGTTTCATCAATAAACACGGTGGCATAAAGGGCGCCATTGCCCAAGAACGCAAACTTGAGTTCGGCGGTGAAGGCTTACGCCGCTATGACTTAATCCGTACCGGTGAGTTCCCGGCAGCCATCAAGGCTATCAGAACCGAACTGGCGGCAATGGTCAATGGGTTGCAATCTCAGGGTTACTATACATTCGAAAACGGCAACACCATCTCCAACTATGTGTGGGTGAAGAGTGTAGACGCAAAAGCCAGCAAAGGATATCGCTTGACGACTCAATGTACAGACGTAAACGACCCAGTACTGTATCCGGGATGGAGAGGTGTGTATGATGATTGGGAAGCATTGTCCGGCAACAGTATTTACGGTGCCAATCCGGGTACAAACCTTGCCATCAAGGGATTGTTCAATCATATAGAGCCGGGCAGCGCTGAGGCTCAGGTGCTGGAGGCTGACGGATATACAAAGACGGAGTGGGGTAAGACGATAGTTGACTTTAAAGAGGATTACTCTTCTTCTGTATTCTGTGGTTACGTAGAGGGTGAGGCTCCTATCTACTTTGTCCCTTTCACCTCGGTAGCGGTAAAGGCATCAAATGGTAAGATTGCGAATGGATATGGATTCAGAAACGAATAGGCATTCAAGGAATAGGTCTATGATTGAGGTCGCGAGATTTTAGAGTAGACATTCTTTGCGAAAGAGGGTACGACGTTCGATGTTGTACCCTCTTTTTTTGCCTACATATAACATTACAAAACATGCTAACTTACGATGTTCAATAATTGAGTATACGAGTGAATGACATTCAGTATCCCCTCTTAGAAGTACTTATTCCGCCACTCCGAACTTGAAAACAGTTTCTGAGCGAAACTTCACGCCGGGCCTTAACAGCGTAGTAGGGAATTGCGGTTTATTGGGGCTGTCGGCAAAGTGCATCGTCTCAAAGCAGATGGCGTTGCGGTGCGGATAAGCTATCCCCTGCTTCCCCTTTAGCTTGCCGTTGTGTCCATTGGCGGTGTAAAGATGGATGCCGGGCTCGGTGGTATGCACTTCCATGGTGCGCCCGCTTTCCTTATCCGTAATCAGGGCTGCCCTATGCAGTTTGTCATTCAGGCGATTGATTTTCCAGGTGTGGTCGTAGCCTTTGGTCACTGCCAGTTGGCGGTCAGTTTCGTCTATCCGGTCGCCAATCCGCCGGGTAGAGGTAAAATCGAAAGGTGTGCCCTTCACAGAAAGCAAACGCCCAGTCACGCATTTGTCCGCATCATACTCGGCAATGCTGTCGGCATCCACCCACAGCGCCTCGTCAAGAACGTTGCGGGAGAGCTTGCCGCTAAGGTTGAAAAACGAATGATTGGAGGGATTCAACACAGTAGGCTTGTCGGTTTCAGCTTCATAAAGGATGGACAGCTCGTTGTCATCCGTCAGCCGGTAAGCGACGGAGAGCGTAAGGTTGCCCGGGAAGCCGTTTTCACCGTCGGGAGATGCATATAGCAATTGCAGACAACGGCGGTTACTTTTCTTCACCGTCCACACCCGGTCGGCAAAGCCAGGGTAGCCACCGTGCGAACAATGTCCACCGCCACTGGCCTGGAGATTATAAACGGTTCCGTCTATTGCAAACTTGGCACCCAATATCCGCCCGATATATCGACCAACGACCGAACCGAAATTCTGGCGATACCGACGGTAGTCACTAATATTGTCGAAGCCGCAGACGATATCCTGCTGCTGCCCGTCTCTGTCGGGAGTCATGACGGACACCACGCGGGCACCGTAGTTGGTGATGCAGACTTCAATGCCTGCGGCATTCTGCAATCTATACAGACGGGTCTTCTTTTGATCCACCATCGTCCGGAAGTTATCCGAGGATAGCCCGGACAAAGAGACAAAATCTCCAGAGACGCAAGAACTCAAAAGAAGACCCGCAGTTGCAATTCCAATGTAAAGTATACGTTTCACCGCGGTACCTCACTTCTTCAGGAAGTCAGGGCGCATGGGACTGAAAGTATCAATCAGAGTACCCGCTTCCAGACAGACACATCCGTGCGGCTTGTCGGGAGTCTTGAAAAGGCAGTCGCCTTCAGACACCACTTTCGTTACTCCATCAATGGTAAACTCAAACTTACCTTTGGCCACATACGTGCATTGGCTCTGATAATGATGATGGGGAGCTCCCACTGCACCTTTCTCAAATGCCACTTTTACCATCATTAATTGGCCGTCATAACCCAAAATCTGGCGTTTTACACCTCCACCAAGGTCTTCCCAAGGTGCATCTTTACCGAACACAAACGGTTCACTTCCTGTTCTTTCCATGTTTTGTTTACATTTAGAGTTGTTTTCACTTTTGTTCTGTGCCTGCACACCCGTAAAGGTCATTAAGCAGAAGCAACATGCAACACTAACCAATTTACAATAGTTCATTGCATCAAAAAGATTAATCTGTTAATAATTGAGCCAAAGATAACGATTAAAAACAGGAACAGAAACACTATCTGCCGGCGAATAACAATATTTCCACTATTTAAAACAATTAATCCTCTAAAATGAGAGGTTCCCAGTCTGCTTAAATGAAAGAAAAGCACTTATTTTGCAGCATACCAAATTGATATATCATGAAAAGAAAACACGCCCTTTTGTACCTCCTGTTTTTGATGCTTCCCTGGCAAGCCTTCTCACAGGCAGAAGTTTATCACAATCCCATTCTGGGAGGAGATTATCCCGACCCCACCATCATGCGTGAGGGAGATGATTACTACATGACACATTCAGCTTTCGACTACCAGCCGGGACTAACCGTCTTCCACTCGCGTGACCTCGTGCATTGGAAACCCATCAGTCATGCCCTCAATACCTATCTCGGTTCTGTTTGGGCACCGGATATTTCCAAATACAAAGACAAATACTATATCTATTTCACCGTAGCCTTCCCTAAAGGACGCAAGAATTACGTCACATATGCCTCCTCTCCCTACGGACCTTGGAGCGACCCGATAGATTTAAAAATCGGTAATATTGATCCTTGCCACGTGGTAGGCGAAGATGGCAGCCGATGGATGTTTATGAGCGCCGGAAAGAGGGTACGGCTGACAGACGACGGACTTGCCATTGTGCCCGGCACTGAAGAAGTGGTTTATCAGGGATGGCAATATCCCGATGATTGGGTGACAGAAGGTTTCTGTCTGGAAGGTCCGAAACTCAAGAGAATAGGAGAATATTATTATTACCTGAACGCAGAGGGGGGAACAGCCGGTCCGCCTACCAGCCACATGATAACCGTCGCACGGTCTAAATCTATTAACGGTCCGTGGGAGAACTCGCCCTACAACCCTTTGGTGCATACTTATAAAAATACGGATCGCTGGTGGTCCAAAGGACACGGCTCATTGATTGATACGCCCGAAGGCAAATGGATGGTAGTTTACCATTCCTATGAAAACGGTTTCTACAATCTGGGCAGACAAACATTGATGGAACCGGTAGAGCTGACGAAAGACGGATGGTTCAAGACATACGATAATATTGATATTGAGAAAGCAATTCCCTGTCCTGTCAAAACCCAGACAAACGATGACCGATATGCCAGGCTGGACGAGTTCCGCGTGGGATTGGAGTGGAAATTTTATAAATCCTATGACCCCGAAAGGATAACCGTGAAAGACAAAAAGCTGACCTTTAAGGCTAAAGGGACAGACATCCGTACCTCACCTCCCATCCTGTTTGTAGCAGGACAGCATGCTTACGAAGTAGAAACAAGAATAGAAATAAAAGGTGATGTAACTGCCGGAATAGTACTTTACTACAATGACCGTTTCTTCATGGGCACGGGTTTCAACAAAGAGAAACGTGTACGCTATCGCAAAGGAGAAGAACGTGGCAGTGGAAACCATAAACAACCTGTCACCAGTTTATGGCTGCGCCTGCGCAACGATTGCCATATCATCACAGGAGCATATAGTTATGATGGTGTGACATGGAACAGGGAAACCTGGGGCATGGATATCTCAGGGTATCATCATAACACTCTTTATGAGTTTCAAAGCGTGCTGCCGGGGTTGTTTGTATGCGGCAACGGGCAGGCAGAGTTCAAAGATTTTAAATTCACCATACTAAACAATTAAGCAGGTATGAAAAAGAAACTGATATTGAGCCTGCTGCTTTCCTGTATCCTTTTGCCAGGAACTTACGGGCAGACAAAAAAAGAGCAACAAGTATTGCAAGTTATGAAGACGGCTACCCGATATATGATGGATGTAGCCAGTTATAAAGGTGGCTTCGTATGGAGTTATCTTCCCGATATGTCCCGCACATGGGGAGAAATGGAGGCCAAACGAACGATGGCATGGATTCAGCCTCCCGGC
>ENA-OUQW01001823-OUQW01001823.1-human-gut-metagenome-genome-assembly--contig:-NODE-1823-length-19831-cov-5.875910_pt1 | contig 19831 bp, 9 predicted proteins | sample MGYA00248464_ERZ548849 | MGnify/ENA primary metagenome ERZ548849 (study PRJEB26491, sample SAMN04978193) | human gut metagenome | host: Homo sapiens | study: EMG produced TPA metagenomics assembly of... | reverse complement strand
CCCGCCTCTTTCAAAGAAATAACCGCCTCTCCGCTTTTATGAACCGTTATGGCGTTATCTGCCACAGAAGCCACATCCGGGTCGGAAGATTCGAAGGTGAAGAACTTCGAGGAAACCTGCATCGTCTGGTTTACTCCATTCGGCAGGTTTATGGTTTCCGTAAGTGTCCCTATATTCACTTTTCCGGGGAAGCCGGGTCGTTCCACATCCTCTATATGGGCATGAGCCAACGTACCGAGGTATTCAAACTTAACCTCATCAATCCATATCGTATAGCCCTCGCCATCCACCGCGCCGGCGGAATAATAGAACAAGCCTTTTTCCGAAAGCAGCTTCGCCGCGTTGGGAATAGGAATAATAACCTTGTTCCAGTTGGCATTCAGCTTTACGTCCTGTAATCCTATCAAATAGTCTTCCGTGTCATAATTTCCTATCCCGACTTCCATTTTAGCCGGCACGGAAGATTTGGCATAGAATGTCAACGCGTCATACTCCGAAAGATTTCTGCCGGTAGAAGAATAGAAGACACCTCCCGCATAGTTGCCCATCGGGTCGCTCGGAACAGGCACTTCCACTCTTATAGATGTAGTACCGCTGTATTTGGTATCCGTATCCGTATCGAAATTTGTCACTTTTCCCCATGCCTGATACTGCAAATCGGACGAGAATCCGTCGATAAATACCTCCGACAGATTGGGGTAAGTCGCCAACACATCCGTATCTATCTCCCTTGTGCATCCGGACAGCGAAAGCACAGCCACCGCAACCAGAAGTTTGGCTGATATATTGTTTTTGTATTTCATAAGTATCGTATTTATTTATCCGTTGATTAGAAAAGACTGAATGCTATGTAAGTTCTCACTTCCCATTCGTTGCCGCGTCCCGCACCGATGATATCCGTACTCGACTCAAAGCCGCCTACTCCGTCCGCAACATATCCGGCGACATAGCGGGGAGAGTATTGGTCCAATGTCCTGTACGTACCTCTGATACCCACACGGGTAGACAACTTGCCAAGCCATTTAGGCTGCGCGAGGTTGGTGGACAAGTCCAGCATACCCTGGAAAGGGAAAGTCAGGTTAAAATCCTTGTGGTAGTCATAAGGCCCCCAGTCGTTGAACTTTGCCTCCATGTTCAGTCTTAATTTCTTATAAATCATTCTCACTTCGGCACCGGCCCTTCTGATAAGGCGCGCATCGTCTCCATTAGCCTGACCCGTTCCGTAGTATGCGCTTCCTATTATTCCGAAATCATTGGTGATGCGCGAAGTTATTTTAAGGTTCGTTTCCCAGAGATCGTGCGCCGGGGCAGCTCCCCCAAAGGCAAAAGTGGAACGTCCGTTAGCCTGTATACCTATCGCCGCATCCTGTGAAGTGGGATGATGACGGTAAATAAAGCCCAATGAAGCGGCAAACGGAGCATCTTCGTTGTTCTCATTCTCCCAGTCGTACATCCATGTGGCGGGTGTAGGGTCGTAGGTCAACAGAAGCTCGCCCGCAGTCGTTTCCCTGTTATCTCTCACGGCAAAGGGGTCATCGAGGATATTTCTGGGTCGGCCGGGAGCATTCACGCCATTAGGCATCGGGCCTACAAGCGGTTTCTGCCATAAGAAATTAGGCGCTATCTGGAAATTGCCTATATTATAGGTAAAACCCGCAAGAACATTGGACTGGTTTCCGCTGCCGCTATCTTTCAGCCGCCACCCGGTAAGCGTACGGGTATAGTCCGTTCCGCCTTCGGCCACCAATCCCATTATCGCACCCTGCGCATAGGCGTTGAACCGGCCGCCGCTATAAGTAAGCTTCAGCTTGCCGCCAAACGTATCGGAGGTCTTCACTACGTCCGAATAGACAACGGCATCCGCCTTATCTTCCTTGGTAGCCTGAAATGTACGTCCCACCAACGTCGTTCCCGACCATAAACCGCCGGCCACGATGTTGAAACGTCCGAATGTCCGCCCTACCATAAGGGAAGCCCTGGTGTTCTTGGGCGAAGGAATGGCGTATGACGTAGTAGAGCCTCTGCGTTGCGATAAGTCGTAATGGAAAATACCGGCTACATCGAACTTGCCTATATTCCGTTGATACTTGACGAGCAAAGCCGGGTTCGCTCCCCACCACAATTCCGGACCGAAGGCCGCTTTAAAGCCTTTAAAGAATCCCTTACCTTCGATTTCCGTCCCGAAAGGGGCTTCACCGCCATAAATGTCCATATTGTCGCCATAATTGGCTTCCGGATAAAACCCGAAGAAGTCTCCTTCGTATCCCCAATGATAGTGCCCCTTGCGGAAGAATGTTTTCAGGTTAAAGAGTTTGCCGTTCCAGTCAAAGCCCGCGCTATAAAGTTTAAACCGTTCCAACGGACCTAAATCCACATACTCGCCGTTTCCGTCCACTATATATCTGGAACGTCCCCTGTTCTCATAGAATATCTCATCTATCGGGTTCTCGGCTACATTTCCCAGAAAGTTTACGGTAACCTCCGCCTGCACATTCTCCGTCGGATTCGAAGCGACGCCTACATAGAAAGACTCCGTATGGTCGAAACCTTTAAAAGCGGGAAATTCGGTAGGAACATCCGGTTTGGAGCTTGGAGTAGTCGTGTGCGTCCCTCCCGTATTGTAAGTCGAAAATTCTCCTCTAAGCTCGCTGAGCCGTATCAACCGGGTGGTTTCACCCTGCAAGGCAGCCTTGTCGCTACGGGCGGATAAGACAGAAGACATTACGTTTATATCGGAAAACTTATTCAGGATTGAGGAAGTATTGGTTCCCGAAACATAAGGATTAATCTTATGTATATCTCGCAGCACATAGTATGCGGCACGCGGATAAAGCTCGTATATCCCCCTGTTGTCAGGCGTTCCTTTGGCGCATATGCCAAACCACTCCTCATTCATATTGTTTTCTCCCTCCACGTGGTCGAACAAATATCCGCCGTTGCTCCACGAAGCCTCGGTATCGTGTACATCCAGATTGGTCGTCTGCCCTGATTTCCACCATCCGTCGGCAAACTGGAAGGTAAAACCGCCGATGGAGTTATTGTTGTTGCCTACTCCGGCCGCATTCAGATATATCTCCGCCCAGTTTTTGAACAATATATCCGCCTGTTCCTTTTGGGCTTCTTTCATCGTTACGGCATTGAAGGCGTCCGAACCGAACTCGGTAAACAGTACCGGCTTTCCATATTCCGCCTTTACCCTGCTGAACAAATCACCGAAAGAGTCGCCGCGATAGCAGTTCACGCCAAAGATATCAACATCCTTGCACTCCCGGGCTATGATGTCGAGGAACAAAAGGTCGCCGTTACAAATGGCTATGGGATAGGATGCGTTCATCTTCTTCATTTCTACCGCCGCCTCATTAAACAATTTATAGAGATGAATTGCCTGAATGGTAGATTTGCGGTCTTCCACCGGAATATCTTCGGTTTCGGCTCCCTGCCAGAACAAACCGTAGTTGTTTTCATTACCGAGCAGATAGAGGAGCAATCCCGGTGTATTATCATATTCTTTCACCAGTTCCTTGGCCTCATCCAACAGGACTTTCCGCACTTCAGGCAAAGAATAGTCGGTATTGCTCATCCACGCGCCGTTCAGCGTCACTCCATAACGTCCGAAAGAACTGTATATCATGGTATAGATACCGTATTTCTCATAAATATATTGTATCCACCTGGCAGGTACACCCATATGCTGCCTGATGGCGTTTACTCCCATATTCTTCAATAAAGACATGTCGATATCCAACGCGGCTTTAATCACGTCGTCCGGTCTGGTCCATAAAGAATACGAATAGTTGGTCCCTATCGGGAAGTAATCCCAGTTCATGCCATTCACCATAAAAGGCTTGCCGCCTACAAGCAGTTTAGCTCCCGTATGGTCGTTCAATACAGAAACTTTCTCCTGCTGTGCCCGCAGAGGACCTGCCAGAAGAATTAATAAAGATAATAATAATGCATTTTTCATAATTAGTAAAAAGATAACAAATTAGCACTCTGTGAATTGTTTTTTTCTTGTCTCATAAATTAAATTTAAAAGGTAACACTATTTTTAATTTTCTGAAACAAAGGTAACATGGCAGTACATACCATGTATGCGCAAGTAAGCAATAGAAGTAAATAAGCGTTAATATCACTTCACTGATTACCAGCAACATAACAAACACAAAGAGTAAACTTTTTCCGATGATAAATGATAAAGACACCTTTCCTATTTCTGCATTTTCCCTAACAAATGCACTCTTTCGGCAAATTCGTCTTTAGGGATAGCCGCCTTATTCCGGGTCTTCAGCCGATTGTTATAAACCGTCTGCGGAGAGCAATGGAGAAACTCCGCAATCTTTACACTGTCGTTTATTCCGAGCCGGACGAGAGCATATATTCTCAACTCCGTATTCAGGAGTTCGCCTTCTTTCAGGACAATTCTTTCTTCATCACGCAAAAGAGAATTGAAGTCCTCCACAAAATCCGGATATACATGAAGAAAAATAGCGTCGAAGCTATGGTAAAACTCTTTCAGTTCCCCCTGTACAATGGTATTGCCCGAAACCAGTGATTTTATATCATCTATTTGACCTGCTTTAAGCTTCCTGCCGATGTTTTTCCTATACTCCTCGAGTTTGGTGATATAATTGGAGCATAGAGAAAACACATATCCTATGTATTCCTCTTTTACATAATTGGATTCCAGCAACCTGTTATTACTTTCCTTCAACCGCTCGTTTATCTCGCTGAGCTCCTTGTTTACATCCGCCAGCATCCTGTGGGCATCGGAAAGTTCTCCAACGTGCAAGTTAAGAAGCCGGTTCGCTTCATCCAGTTTTTTGCGGGAACGCGACAATTTCCCGAATTGAAGGCAGATGAACAATACGGATACGAACAGAACGACGGACAAGATGCTGACAATGCGGAGCGACTTACGCAATTTGCCTTCCTGCATTTCATTCCTTTGGCTGTAAGCATGCTGAAGTTTGTCCATTACCGCCGAAATATTTATCACACGTACCCTGTTGGGATATAACAAGGCCGCCTTCAGGCAATGGCTTATATAGACATACCCCCTGTCTATGTCTCCTTGCAGGTAAAGCATATTGGAGAGTTCTTCCAAAGAAGCTATATCGCGGTTACAGTTTTTTATATCCGCTATCGCCGAGCAGGCCAGATACTTTTCGTAATTATATTCATCGCCCTCATTATAATACATAACGGCAAGCGCATAGGCGTTGATAGCGTCAGTCCGGGTGGCAAGCAACGACTTATCCACTATCTCCTTTAGCTTCGCTTTTATGCTGTCGCCTTCCGCGGAACGGGGATACTCCTTGTGCAGCGATGCGCAAAAGCTATAATACGAAGGATGTTCAGGCGTAATGTGATGCTTGGCCTCATGCTTTAATTCCGTTTCAAGAGTATGATAAGAGTTTACCAGTTCCAGACGGCTCCCGATAAATTGCACCAGGTGCGAGTACAAGTATATTTTCGTATCATAATATTGAAATATCGTCTCCTCACCCAGCGAAGCCATGTCCACATGTTGCAGCTCCTTTTCGGCTTCGTGCAGCAGACCTTGAGCCGTAAGAAGAAAAACTTTATTCAATATCCACTCCTGCTTCTTGTCTTTCCGCCCCAACAAACCCGCTATCTCTATATTATCATCCACATACGCCATAGCCGAATCTGCATTATAGACAAAATATTCATCATACAACATTTTGTTAATCCACAGTTTGTCTTCCAGTTTCAATGCCGAAGCCCGCTTGCCCTGCAGTTCTTCTATCCTTTCTTCTTTCTCCAAAACATACTTTCCGCTGTTTGCCAATACCGAATCCAGTCTGGCAAGCAGCAAACTCATTTCGTTACTTCTGGAATAAAGCGTTCCAGAGACGACAAGCAATAACAATAGTGCCGATATCCTTCTCATCATAAAAAAATGTATCACATTAATTTACATCTATCTTATATTATATTTTACTATAATGAACAAAAGTACAAAAAATAATATTAACAACAAGCAGACCATTTATACAACCCTCTATTCGCCGATGTAACATTTCTGTAACATATATGACATTTCCTTGCAACACGAAAAACGTTCCTTTGCAGCCGGAAATAAAATACATGTTATGGAAACTATCTACTTATGCATTGTCATCTTCCTGTTCGTCCTCGCGGTCTTCGACCTTGTGGTGGGTGTCAGTAATGATGCGGTTAACTTTCTACAATCTGCTGTCGGAGCAAAAGCAGCATCGTTCAAGACCATACTGTTCATAGCGGGTATCGGCGTATTTATCGGCGCCGCCCTATCCAACGGTATGATGGACATCGCCCGCCACGGTATCTACCAGCCGGAGCATTTCTATTTCGCGGAAATCATGTGTATCCTGTTGGCCGTGATGCTGACGGACGTGGTGCTGTTGGATGTATTCAACACCATGGGAATGCCGACATCCACTACCGTGTCCATGGTCTTTGAATTGTTGGGCGGTACGTTCGCCCTCGCGCTTATCAAAGTGTACGGCAGCGACACTCTCGGACTGGGAGACCTTATCAACACCGACAAGGCATTGTCCGTCATCATGGCTATATTCGTGTCGGTAGCCATCGCTTTCTTCTTCGGTATGCTGGTACAATGGCTGGCGCGTATAGTCTTTACCTTCAACTACACCGGGAAGATGAAGTACAGCATCGGTATCTTCGGCGGTATCGCGGCTACTTCCATCGTCTACTTCATGCTGATAAAAGGCTTGAAGGACAGCTCGTTCATGACACCGGAAAACAAGCACTGGATACAAGACAACACCGCCATGCTTATCGGCTGTTTCTTCGTATTCTTTACCATATTGATGCAGGTGCTGCATTGGTGCAAAGTAAATGTGTTCAAGATAATCGTGCTCTTGGGAACTTTCGCCCTTGCCCTCGCCTTTGCCGGCAACGACTTGGTGAACTTTATCGGTGTGCCTCTCGCCGGTTACTCCTCTTTCATCGACTATACCGCCAACGGCACTGCTGCCGGACCCGACGGCTTCCTGATGACCTCGCTGCTCGGCCCCGCCAAAACGCCGTGGTATTTCCTTATCGGCGCGGGCGTCATCATGGTATATGCGCTGTGCACATCCAAAAAAGCCCATAATGTAATCAAAACTTCCGTAGACCTTTCCCGTCAGGATGAAGGTGAAGAAAGCTTCGGCAGCACCCCCATAGCACGTACATTGGTACGTTTCAGCATGACGGTGGCCAACGGGCTTTCCAAGGTAATGCCCGAAAGCGGCAAACGCTGGGTTGCCACCCGTTTCCAAAAGGACGAAGCCATTATCGCGGACGGTGCGGCATTCGACTTGGTACGCGCTTCCGTCAATCTGGTACTCGCCGGCCTGCTGATTGCCTTGGGTACTTCACTGAAACTTCCGCTCTCCACCACTTACGTCACTTTCATGGTGGCTATGGGTACCTCGCTCGCCGACCGTGCCTGGGGACGCGACTCCGCCGTATTCCGTATCACCGGTGTGCTGAGCGTTATCGGCGGTTGGTTCATTACTGCCGGAGCGGCGTTCACCATCTGTTTCTTCGTTACTTTCGTCATCTATTTCGGCGGAACAATCGCTATCGTCGCCCTTATCGGCCTGGCCGTATTCATGCTGATACGCAGCCAGGTAATGTACAAGAAGCGTAAAGAGAAAGAAAAAGGCAACGCCACCATCAAGCAACTGATGCAGAGCACGGACAATATGGAGATTCTGGAACTATTGCGCAAGCATACCCGTGAGGAACTTGGCAGAATACTGGAATTCACCGAAGATAATTTTGAACGTACGGTTACCGCCTTCCTGCACGAAAACCTGCGCGGATTGCGTCGTGCAATGGGTTCCGTGAAGTTCGAGAAGCAATTGGTAAAACAGATGAAGCGTACCGGAACGCTCGCCATGTGCCGCCTGGACAACAATACCGTTCTCGAAAAGGGACTTTATTACTATCAGGGCAATGACTTCGCCAGTGAGTTGGTATACAGTGTAGGACGTCTTTGCGAACCGTGTCTGGAACACATTGACAACAACTTCAAACCGCTCGATACAATCCAGAAAGGCGAATTCGCAGACGTAACGGAAGATATCGTGTACCTGCTTCAAGTCTGCCGTCACAAGCTGGAGAATAACGATTACAGCAACTTCGAGGAAGATATACACAAAGCCAACGAGCTGAACGGCCAGCTTGCCCACCTGAAACGTGAAGAATTGCAGCGTATTCAAAGCCAATCCGGCAGCATCAAGGTCAGCATGGTATATCTGACGATGATACAGGAAGCGCAGAATATAGTGACCTACTCCATCAACCTGATGAAGGTGAGCAGAAAGTTCCAGGCGGAAGAGTAGCCAAAGCGGCCAAGAGAGTATATCAAAATGAAAATCGCTCCGTCCAGAATGACGGAATGATAACCGAAACCCGTTCAGTTCGTCCCGTGAGATGTTTTATTTCGTCTTACGGGACGATTTATTCTATCCCGCAAGACGAATGTCTTCATCCCGTGAAAGGAATATTTCCGTCCTGCGGAACGAATATCTTTATGCTGCGGAGCAGACTCATTTTTTTCGTAAAAAGGGACAAACAGAACAAGTATTATATATTATTTTTACCCAATAAAACCCGCTTTAGGGTTCAGAAGGTTCAAAGGTTCACTATGACCCTATTTGGCGGCCCCTTTTGAAGACATTTATTTGATTTACAATATATTGACTATTTCAACAATCCCTAATTCAATCAATTTCCGTTCTCATGCGGATTTACCGCATTGTAAGGATATATCCATTACCGCCGATTGTAGGATATACACAAAAAGGATAATCAGCAGGATATAGTAAAAAAACAAGTCATTCCATACTTGCTTGGAAGTGATTTTCGGGGGGTAAAGGGGTTCAAAGTGAACCTGACCCCGAAATGAACCCTAAAGCCTCGGACATACCGATAAAAACGCAAGATAAAGCACTAATTACCAAATAGATGGGCTACATCCGCCGTTTTATCTTTTCACCACTCATTTTCCCGGATTTCCCGTGATTTTCTCCTTCTCCGGTAAACGCCATGTTAAGAAAAAACATGTCAAAGCCTATTTCAGTCCCATCTTTTCCGCCCGTTGCAGCATAAACGCGCGGGCGGCTTCGTACTCATTGGGAATGATGCCGTCCAATATGGCGTCCTTGATGGCGCTTTTCAATGCCCCGACTTGCCGGCAGGGCGGCAGATTGAATGTTTTCATAATCTCCTCACCACTGACAGGGGGCTGGAAATTGCGGATACGGTCGCGTTCTTCCAAGTCTTTCAGTTTCTGGCGCACCAGTTGGAAGTTGTTCAGGAAGCGTTGTTTGCGCTCCATGTTCTTGGAAGTGATATCGGCCTCGCACAGCGTCATAAGGTCGTCTATATCGTCTCCCGCCTCAAACAGCAAACGGCGGACGGCGGAGTCGGTCACCACATCGTCCGCTATCACGATGGGACGCATGTGCAGCCCCACCAGTTTCTGCACATATTTCATCTTCTCGTTCATGGGAAGCTTCATTCTCCGAAAGATGTCGGGTATCATCTTCTCGCCGATGAAATTATGGTTGTGGAATGTCCATCCGGCACGGGGTTCCCAACGTTTGGTCGACGGTTTGGCTATATCGTGCAGCAGAGCCGCCCAACGCAGCCAGAGGTTACCGGTCTTTTTGCTGATGTTATCGAGCACTTCGAGCGTATGGTAGAAATTATCCTTATGCGCTCTGCCATTGCGGGTTTCAACGCCTTGCAGGGCAACCAGCTCCGGGAAGATAAGTTGCAACAGGCCGGAACGGTCTAAGTCGATAAATCCTTTGGACGGAACGGGAGACAGCAATATCTTGTTCAGTTCATCCGCAATGCGCTCTCTGGATATGATGGAGATGCGTTCTTTGTTACGGCACAAAGATTCAAAGGTATCATCATCGATGTAGAAATTCAGTTGGGTGGCAAAACGGATGCAACGCATCATGCGCAAGGGATCGTCACTGAAAGTAATGTCCGGGTCGAGCGGCGTGCGGATGGTTTTCTCCCTCATGTCCGCCATTCCGCCAAAAGGGTCTGCCAATTCTCCATAGCGTTCCCGGTTCAGGCACACCGCCAAGGCATTGATGGTAAAATCCCGACGGTTCTGGTCGTCTTCCAACGAGCCGTCCTCTACAATCGGCTTACGCGAGTCGTGCGTGTAGGACTCTTTACGCGCCCCCACGAACTCCACTTCCGTGCCGTGATACTTTAACTGCGCCGTACCGAAATTCTTGAAAACAGAAAGGTGGGCGCCGCGTCCCAAACGCTTGGCAAGCGCCTCGGCCATCGCAATGCCGCTGCCCACCACCACCACATCGATATCTTTGGAAGGGCGTTGCAGGAATATGTCGCGCACGTAGCCGCCGACTACGTAACACTCCAGCCCCAACTCATCCGCCGTTTCGGAAATCCGCTTAAATATGTTGTCACTGAAACGCTGCTTCAGTTCTTCTGTCGTCAATTCAATCATTTGCCAATAAATCATTTTGAGGGTGCAAAGATACGGATATTATTTTTTATTTTTGTCCCCACTAACATCAAGAATGAAAATTATGAAGAAAGCAGTGTTCCTTGCGTGCCTCTGCTGCACGCTCTTCTCTTGCAGCAATGTGGAGAAAAAAGCAGGCGAGAAACTCCGGGCAGCCCGCGAAGCGTTTCAACGCGGAGATTACAGCGAAGCGAAGATACAGATTGACAGCATCAAGATACTCTATCCGAAAGCTTTTGAAACACGGCGCGAGGGTATCGGGCTTATGCAACAGGTGGAGCTGAAAGAGCAGGAGAAAACACTTGTCTACCTCGACAGCATGCTCCAAGACAAGCAAAAAGAAGTGGACGCCCTCAAGAAGAATTATACTTTCGAGAAAGACGCCGAATATCAACGGACAGGCAATTACCTGCATCCCTCTCAAGTGATAGAAAAGAACCTGCACCGCTCTTACCTGCGTTTCCAAGTAGATGAAACAGGGGTTATGAGCATGACTTCCATCTATTGCGGTCCGCACAACATTCATCACTTAGCCGTAAAAGTTACCGCGCCCGACGGCAGCTTTGCCGAAACTCCGGCTTCCAAAGACAGCTATGAAACGGCCGATTTGGGAGAGAAGATAGAAAAAGCGGATTATAAGTTGGGAGAAGACGGCAATGTAATCGCTTTCCTCAACCTGAACAAAGACAAGAACATACGTGTCAACTATCTTGGCGAACGCTCCTATGCCACTGTCATGACACCGAACGACCGCAAGGCGGTGGCGGCTGTTTATGAACTGGCGCAGTTACTGTCTTCCATTACGGAAATCAAGAGAGAGATGGAAGAAGCCAACCTGAAGATTGAGTTCGTGAAACGCAAGATACAGGAAAGAGCAAGCAAAGATATAAAATAACGCTTCGAGCATAGTTGATGACAGCCCGTTACGCAAAACACAGTGAAGCGTCTACTCCCCGCTCATAAAGAGGGCAGATGCTTCATTGCGTTCCGCCCCCTCTCTTATAAATGAGGATTCGCATTCGTCTCCTTTTCCGGAATGGCATATAGATAATACACACTGTTCGGTACAAACTTCGTTCCGTCGGGGAAGGAAGTAAACCAATGGCCTTCGGGATTATATTCTTTATAAGTATCGCCTTGCTGCCAGCAATCGTATTTCCGCTCCGCTTCCTCTTTCGTCAACGGTACACGCTCTACGGAACGTTGCGTACGGAGAATATCGGTAATGCCGAATCCCTCACCCCACAGTTCGCGCCGGCGTTCCAGCAAAATATCATCGATAAGCCGGTCTTGCGTCTTCCCCGTCAGGTCATAGCCGGCAAGTCCGCGGGCATTGCGTAATGTGTTCAACGGTTTCAAGGCGTCCTCCAACCGTCCCTCGCGAGCCAGCGCTTCCGCCGCTATCAGATACATCTCGGCGGAACGCATCACGACAATATCACCGGTCTGGTCGGCGCGGATACGGAACTTGCGATAACCCAAATAACCTTCACGCATCCACTGGAACAAATCCAGGCGAATATCCCCCGCTTCGAAAGTGTCCTTGAAGTGCGGGTCGGCCATGAAGCTGTTATATGCGTCGGGCGTCACCACATCGATATAATAGAAATTATAGCTGGCATCGGACTGGCTTACGGACTGAGGATGTCCCCACATCCACTCGGTATTGGATATATCGTTAAAGCCCATATACGTTTTGGAGCCCGTCATCAAAGCATATCCATCGGCAGCCTCAAGAGCAGCCCCGGCTGCTTCGCCCCATTGTCCGGTAAGCAAATACGCACGTGCCAGCAATCCGTTGACGACGCTTGAATCCGGTTTGAACTTGGAATTGTCGTCCGGACGGACATACCCTTCAAGAAGCTCCTTGGCCTTATTCAGGTCTTTGAATATCTGCGTATATATCTCTTCCAGGGTAGCCTTCCCTTTAGGCTCTGTCGTAGAGGCGGTAGGCTCCGTATAAAGCGGAACAGCCGGCGCGGCAGGGTCTTTCAGGTAAGTAAACTGGTAGTGCTGAGCCAGATGCAGATAACAGAAAGCCCGCAAAGCATAGGCTTGCCCCTGTGAATGACGGAAATCGGCCGTATCATCGTCACCGGTGGCGGTAATGGAAATGGCCGTATTGCAATTGTCTATGGTTTTGTACATCAGATACCAGGCAAATGCGGTACGGTTGTTGGCAGGCATACCCACATCGTTAAACTGATAGGACGAGTTGAAGCCGTACATCGGACGCGACACCACATCGTCCGCCATCATATCGTCCTGCAGCATCAGGGCGCGATAACCGATATTGGCATAGGTGCTGCTGTACTCGAATAGGTTATACCACGCGCCGTTAAATATCCGACCGGCATTGGAAGGCACGGGGACGATACCCGAATCTACGGCGTCCGTAGGTTTGTTATCGAGAAAATCTCCGCCGCACGAAGACAGGACGGATAATAATCCCAGTGTAAAGACTGCTATATTTTTAATTGAAGTATTCATGTGAACAAGTGATTTAGAATGAAACATTAAGTCCGCCCGAAATGGAACGCATGGCAGGATAACGGTAATAAGTCAGTCCTGTAATACCCTGTTCCGGGTCCATTCCCTGATTCTTGGAGAAAGTCAGCAGATTGTCCGCCTGCACAAAGAGCTGCAGACTGCTGAGGCTGATTTTCTTTATCAACGGCTGCGGGAAGTTATAAGACAGCGTAATGTTCTTCATCCGCAGGTACGAGTTGTTGAACAGGTTACGGGTAGAGTTGGAGTTCCAGTTATTGGACACCGTTTTCAAGGCCGGCACGTCCGTATCACGGTTCTCCGGTGTCCAACGTTTCAGTATCTCGGTAGACCAGGCGCGTCCGGGATTGCTTCCATTGCTCCACAGCATCGTAACGTCACGGTCTACGATATAGCCGCCTATACTGTACGCGAAGATGGCGGACAACTCAAAGCCTTTGTATGAGAACGCCGTATTGAAACCGCCGTAAACTTTGGGAAGCGAGGACTTATCCACGTAATAATAATCCGCCTGAGCGTAATCGTTGGTAGTAGTGCGCCCGGTAACATTACCCTGCGCGTCCTTTACATTCCTGTACCACAACGGATCACCGTTATCAGGGTCTACCCCTGCCCATTCGCGCAGATAGAAATCGTAAACCGAACGTCCCTCTTTCAAACGGGTAACCCCTGTAACAGGCATGTCTTTCAACGGTAGGTCGGTCACGACATTCTTGTAGTGCGTAAGGTTGACGCCCATACGCCACATAAAATCACGGGTGTGTATGAGCGTTCCTTTAAGGTCTATCTCAAAGCCCGTATTCTTCAATGCGCCTATATTCTCATCCATCGAGGTATAACCCAGGGAAGTTGCCAAAGGACGGGAATACAGCAGGTCTTTGGAACGGCGCTGGAAGAAATCGAACGAACCGGAGAAACGGTTGTCGAACAATGAGAAATCAATGCCTACATTGAGGTTGAGATTAGTCTCCCATTTCAAGGCGGGCGTTGCAAGGCGGTCGGACACCAAAGCGTTCTCACCCGCTTGCGAAACGATGGAATACAGTCCGCTGCTGGCATAGTAAGTGCCCAGATTGTCATTGCCTTGCGCTCCGTAGCTGGCCTTTAAGGTCAGGGCGGAGAGCCAGTCGGTGGCGCTCTGCATGAATTCTTCGCGGTCTATGCGCCACGAAGCTCCCAATGACCAGAAGTTGCCCCAGCGTGTGCCCGGCGCGAAACGCGAAGAACCGTCGCGACGGTAGGAAGCGGAGAAGAAATACTTGCTCCGGTAGTCGTACCGGGTATTAATAAGATAGCCCAACAGTGAATAGTCAATGCGATACCCCGTACCTGCGGTTACAAGCGAACCGACGGCCAACTCCGGCATATCGGGCACAGCCATGTTGCTGCGTGCGGCCTGTAACACATCATAACGGTAAGAGTAAGCCTCTTGTCCGGCAAGGATATTGAAATGATGCTCGCCGACAGTCTTATCGTAAGTCACAATATTATTCCATGTCCAGGAGAAAGTGCGGGTATATTCGCGGCTTGCTCCGCCACCCGTATTGACCGCAGGGCCAATTTTGGGGTTGGTATAATCCAGCGTATTGTAATCTATCAGGTCGAAGTTGAAGCTGGTCTTGAAATTCAATCCTTCCAGGAAAGTGACCTCAAGGAAGGTACGTCCGGAGAACTCATCCCGCATACGCTCGGATTTATCATTGGGCAAGGTTGCGGGCAGGTTCCAGTTGGCCGTGGCTCCTGACGGCCGGTAGGAACCGAAATCGTAAATCCGCTTTCCTTCCGAGTCGAGCTTGTATGTGCCGTTGGCGTTCATCTCGTAAACAGGGTAGAAATCGGGCATTAGACGTCCGGCATTGATGACATTGCTTGTCTTGGTATCGGACGACACCGGATAATTCTGTATGGAGTGGGCGTAGCTCATGTTCACGCCGCCACGCAACCAACCGGTTATCTCGCTCGAGATATTGGAACGCAGGTTGAAACGTTGGTAACCGGATTCAAGGGCAATACCCTTGTCATTCAGATAACCGGCCGAGAAATAGTACTGATTGGTCTTTCCGCCTCCGGAAACATTCAATCCGATTTCCGTACGCAACGCCTGTTGCTCCATTTCTTTCTGCCAGTCCACATTCCAAAGCGGAGTAGCTCCGGCAAGCAGCTTGCCGTCCGTGCCCACCGGTTGCGGATAGTTGGGGCCATAAGGGTTAGGTCCACCGCCCATCAACTTGCCCACCAGGTCTTTAGAAGCCTGTGCGGCTGCGGTCTGCGGAGTATATTTATCCGTGTTCAGAGCATATTGGTTGCGCAATGCTTCCCAATAGAGCTCAAAGTACTGATCGGTACCGACACGGTCGTAATCGCGGATAGCCCGGTTGGAGCCGCCGAAGCTGGCATTGACGCTGACCGTGGTTTTCGAGTCGGTCTGTCCCTGCTTGGTGGTGATGATGATGACACCGTTGGCCCCACGCGAACCGTAGAGGGCTGCCGAAGCGGCGTCTTTCAAAACCGTCAACGAGGCTATATCTTCCGGATTAATGGAGTTGATGCTGCCGTCGAAAGGTACGCCGTCCACCACATAAAGCGGAGCGCTCGAAGCATTGATAGAGCCGATGCCGCGAATACGTATTTCCGCATCCGTACCCGGCTGGCCGCTGGGCGCGCTTGCCTGAAGTCCGGACACCGTTCCCTCGAGCGCACGCGACACGTTGGATACCTGCATCTTGGCTATTTCGCTCCCCTTGACCGTGGAAGCCGCTCCCGTGAAGCTATACTTCTTGGCAGTGGCGTAAGCCACCACCATTACCTCATCCAGTTGTTCACTGTCCGGAATCAGTTCCGCATTAATGACCGAACGCCCATTGACTTTTTGTTCGGTGGTTTTCAGCCCGATGAAGCTAAAGACCAGTGTAGCGTCCGCCGGTACGGTAAGGGTATATTTTCCATCGACGTCGGTTACCGTTCCGTTGTGAGTTCCTTTCACCAATACCGATGCTCCCGGCAAAGGTTCCCCTTCCGACATCACAACGCCCGATACACGGATATCGCCGCCCGGAGCGGCATATAACGTCACCACGAAGAGTATAAACAGTGAGGTTAAGAAAAAGCGCAGTTTACTATTCATTCCGTTAAAGTTTGGTTAGACTTCATTAACAGAAGAAAATAAACTTTGTTCAGCTACGCCTATTTTTTTTCACTCCCGCTATCCGCGTCGTATACGCTTGTTAATTCAATTAAGAGGATTCCGTCCCTTTCCTGTCGGGAGCCTACCACTTCAGCCTGGGCAGGAAACTGCTCAGACAGTCGCGCAATGCCTGCAACGTAATAGGCTTTACCAATACTTCCGAAGCGCCGCTTTTGATGGCGTTTTCACGGTCGGCGGAGAACGCGTAGGCCGTCTGCATGATGATAGGTAATGTTCCGCCTTCCTCACGTATGAGCCGCGTAGCTTCCAATCCGTTCATAATAGGCATCTTGATGTCCATCAGTATCGCATCCGTTTTGTCACGATTCTCGTGAAACAAAGAGACGATCTCCTCACCGTTCTTCGCCCACATTATCTCACACCTTTTTCCTATAATAGCTTTTATTAATTTAAAATTACTATCATCATCTTCCGCGACGAGAATGAGCGGGCGGTAATCTACTGATTGATTTCCGATTTCCATGACCTATATTATTGTTTGTCCGAGACAAAGATATAAAAAATAATATATTTGCATTATCTTTGCACCTTATTTTTAAAAATGACATAATGATTTCTATTGACGGACTCGCCGTAGAATTTGGCGGCACAACCTTATTCAGTGACATATCTTTCGTAATCAACGAAAAAGACCGTATCGCCCTCATGGGCAAAAACGGAGCCGGGAAAAGTACGCTGTTAAAGATACTTGCCGGGGTGCGGCAACCTACCCGCGGTAAAATTTCCGCTCCCAAAGATTGCGTCATCGCCTATCTTCCCCAGCACCTGATGACAGAGGACGGACGCACCGTTTTTCAGGAAACCGCGCAGGCCTTTGCCCACCTGCATGAAATGGAAGCCGAAATAGACCGTATGAACAAAGAGCTGGAAACCCGTACCGACTACGAAAGCGACAGCTACATGGAACTTATCGAGCAGGTGTCCGCCCTAAGCGAGAAATTCTACGCCATCGACGCCACCAATTACGAAGAGGACGTTGAAAAGGCATTGCTCGGCCTCGGATTCACAAGAGAGGACTTCAACCGCCAGACCAGCGACTTCAGCGGCGGCTGGCGCATGCGTATCGAACTCGCCAAACTGCTGTTGCAGAAGCCGGACGTGCTCCTGCTGGACGAGCCGACCAACCACCTGGACATCGAGTCCATCCAATGGCTGGAAGACTTCCTTATCAACAACGGGAAAGCCGTTATCGTCATCAGCCACGACCGCAAATTCGTGGATAACATCACGACCCGCACCATTGAGGTAACCATGGGACGCATTTACGATTACAAAGTAAACTACTCCAAATACCTGGAACTCCGCAAAGAACGCCGCGAACAGCAGCAAAAGGCTTATGACGAGCAACAGAAGTTCATCGCCGAAACCAAAGAATTCATCGAGCGTTTCAAAGGGACCTATTCCAAAACCCTGCAAGTGCAAAGCCGTGTCAAGATGTTGGAGAAACTGGTACTGCTGGAAGTAGATGAAGAAGATACCTCGGCCTTGCGGCTGAAGTTCCCGCCCTCTCCGCGTTCCGGCAATTATCCGGTCATTATGGAGAATGTAGGAAAGACATACGGAGAGCACGTCGTGTTCAAAAATGCCAACCTCACCATAGAGAGAGGCGACAAAGTGGCTTTCGTAGGCAAGAACGGCGAAGGTAAATCCACGCTGGTAAAGTGCATCATGGGAGAACTGGAACACGAAGGAACGCTTACCATCGGTCATAATGTACAGATAGGTTATTTCGCCCAAAACCAGGCATCCTTGCTGGATGAGAACCTGACCGTATTCCAAACCATCGACGACGTGGCCAAAGGCGAAATACGCAACAAGATACGCGACTTGCTGGGAGCTTTCATGTTTGGCGGTCCGGAAGAGTCCATGAAGAAAGTAAAAGTGCTGTCCGGCGGCGAACGTACACGACTGGCCATGATTAAGCTGCTGCTGGAGCCCGTAAACTTGTTGATTCTGGATGAGCCTACCAACCACCTGGACATGAAAACCAAAGATATTCTGAAACAGGCTCTCATGGATTTCGACGGCACTCTGATACTCGTAAGCCACGACCGTGACTTCCTGGACGGGCTGGTGAGCAAAGTTTATGAGTTCGGCAACAAACGGGTAACCGAGCATTTGAGCGGTATCTATGAATTCCTTGAAAAGAAGAAAATGGATTCGCTTCGCGAACTGGAACGGTAAACTTTCATTAACTAACTTCCCGCAACAAATAAATTGCTCCTGTTGTTTCATTTCCATAAATCCTTAACTACGAATTAAATGAAACAATATGACGCTATCATCATAGGGTTTGGCAAAGGCGGGAAACTGCTGGCAGCCGAACTTGCCAACCGTAACTGGAAAGTGGCAATCATTGAACGTTCCCCGCAGATGTACGGGGGGACATGTGTAAACGCAGGGTGCATTCCCACCAAGACGCTTATTCACGAATCGGAACAGGCCGAACGGCTCTACCGGGACGATTACAGCAATCAGGCCAAGTACTATGCGCTCGCCGTCTATAAAATAGCTCCGTATCATCAGCACATTGTTCGCACTCAGCAACAAATTAGGAATTATCAGTGCCCATATTGTATTTTTTATATGAAAATAATTTACATACATCAGATATGTAGGTACTAAACCGCCATTAAATAACATTGTAAAAAATACAAAAAAAGTAATCTGCCTTCTATAAGGCAATGTCTTCACAGACAGCGGATATGCCAGTAATGCTGAAAACATCAGATTAAAAAAGGTACCTACTACCGTAATAAGAATTGTAACGCCATACGCACGGAGTATTTTCTCTCCCTGTCTGATAATATACTGATATGCATAAAAGCTTATTTTTTCCGGGAAAAAGGAATATCCATTCCGGATCAACACTGTTTCATCCGTGATGGATGAAATAAATACCAGCAAAAATGGTAAAATAATAGTCAATGTCATCACGATCAGTATCAGATTGATCCAAAACTGGTATCTCTTTGTTTTTTTTGAATTTGTCATAATGGACTCTCCTCCTAAAACAATGCTCTGTCTTTATCTACACGTCTAACGATCCAGTTACTTAACATGACAATGACAAAACCTACTAATGACTGGTATACACCCGCTGCGGATGACATACTGATATTTCCCTGTTCGATCAATGCACGATATACATACGTATCAATTACGTTTGTTGTTGGGAACAACACACCGGAGTTCATCGGAACCTGATAAAATAATCCAAAATCAGAATAGAAGATTCTTCCAATGCTCAATAATAACAGCGTAATGATTGTCGGTACCAGGCATGGCAATGTGATTTTTGTGATTTCCTGCCACTTTGTGGCTCCATCCAGTCTTGCTGCCTCATAATAAGTCGGATCAATACCGATCAGCGATGCAATATAAATCAGACATCCGTATCCCACTCCTTTCCAGCAGTTTGCAATGATAAGAATCGCCGGCCAGTATTTTGGTTTCTGATACCACTGGATCGGATCTATATGCAGTAATGGCAGGATCGTATTGTTTACAAGACCATTTTCGGCACTTAAAAGTGCATACACAATATAGCTTAAAATGACCATCGACATCAAAAATGGCAATAA
>ENA-OUQW01001798-OUQW01001798.1-human-gut-metagenome-genome-assembly--contig:-NODE-1798-length-20103-cov-3.684208_pt1 | contig 20103 bp, 18 predicted proteins | sample MGYA00248464_ERZ548849 | MGnify/ENA primary metagenome ERZ548849 (study PRJEB26491, sample SAMN04978193) | human gut metagenome | host: Homo sapiens | study: EMG produced TPA metagenomics assembly of... | reverse complement strand
TTATCATGGGAATCGTCAATTTGATTGTTGTGCTGACCGTAGGAAGAAAGTGGTCAAGAAAGACATTGCTGAACTGCACTTTGATTATCAAGTATGGACTGATCCCGTTCTACCTGATTGGAGGGAGCATCACCGTATATGTAACGCTGATGGCATTCTTCCCATTGCCGCTGATGGCGTTGTTTGGACTGGTAACCATTGTTTTTTTGATTTTTGGATACGGGATTCTATTAGGGGCAGCTCCCTATGCTATCGCTTATCTGATAAAGTCATGCAAAGACGGCATACATCCGAAATGGTTGGCGGTTTTAGCTGGAATCTGCCAGTTCTTCTTTTCCTTTGATGTACTTGCAATGACGGTTCTGACATTAAAGGAGCGGCACAGGGTCAAAACGACGATTGCCGTTTTCTGTGCAATGTGTCTTGCGCTCCTGCTGATCGTACTCTATGTGGTCATGACACTGATCGGAGCATAATTGCCACTTATATAGGATATGAGTTGTTCATACATAAAACAAATTTAATAGAATCGCAGAAAGGATTTACGCTTATGAAAAAACAATGGATTGCTTTACTGACAGGATGTATGCTGGTATGCAGTATGCTGGCCGGATGCGGCTCAAAACCTCAAACATCAGCTCCGGCAGCTGCGGGCAGCGATAAAGGCTGTACGGATGAGGCCATTCTGTCTCAGCTGAAAAATGACGGAACACCTGAGTTCGTACTGGATGGTACTTACTACACGCTTCCTTTGGAAACTTCCCAGCTGATACAAGCCGGCTGGAGTTTGGAAACGGAAGAATATGATGCGGCAGAGGTTTCTCTGCAACCCGGCGAGCGTATTTATGGGGAACTTTCCAAAGACAATCAGGAAATAGATATTGCAATCGTAAATGCCGGGACAGAGCCATGCAAGCCTGCTGAGGGCGGAACGGTGGTAGAACTGGAATACTCTGCCGATAAGGATCAACAAAATCCTGATTTCTTTGTAACGCTCAATGGGATCAACTGTGCTATGTCCAACGCAGCTTTACAAAAGGCGCTGGAAGGTGTAGACGGATATGAACTGAATTCCGCAGGAAATATCGACATCAATCGTACTGTTGATGATGATGAAATTGCTGTTTATAAAGTCATTCTGGATGATGACTACACAGCAATCACGCTTGCTTCGGACAATGTTTTTGAATACAAGGATTATCAGCCGCAAGAGGTAAAAGAACAGGCATCTAATGAAAAGATTGCCGCTTACAAGGATACTACAAAAGCCGAGATGGAGCCGTATGCTCAGGATTTCAATGCGATCATCGAGGGATATGAAGAAAATATGGTCGTTGGATTTTACAGTGAAGGTACTATTTGGGGCGAAGAAGTCGGTGAATATAAATCTATTGCCGGAACGCCGCTCGCTACGGATGTGTCTCTCTATATCGCAGAGGATACAACCGGCCAGCTCTACTGTATTTCTAACCAGCTTTTGAATAAAGATGGTACTGTAAGCACTGCCATTGAGCTTGAGGAAGGCGATCAGGTCAAGGTTTGGGGTTATGCTTCACAGTATCTGGAATTGCAGGAGGGTCTGAAAATCGTTGTGGTTCAGCCTGGTATCATTGAGCGCAACGGCGAACTGGTGATCCTGGACGAAAATTTGAAAGTAGACTAATGCTTTTGAACGCCGGGTGCATATATCAAAGGATTGCATCCGGCGTTCTCAACTTAAAACAATAATTAGGAGGAACAATTATGCTTACAATGAATGAAAAAGATAAAAATGAAATGCTGGAAGCCATTTTGAACGAAAATGAAGCTTATCAGTGCAAGTTATGGGCGGTCATCATGGCCGGGGCTGATACCTATGCACTGATTGGAGGACTTTCTACACTGACGGGGGGTGCTGCCGCTGCATTGGGCGCATTGAGTAATGCTTACTGCTATCTGGGAGTTACCGAGCAACACCTGAATATGGTCATTGTAAATTCTGTCAATGTCTCCAAAATTGAAAACCGGCTTTCTCTGCCCCTAAACAGCATAACAAAGGCAGAGGTCAAGGGTGGGTTGCTGCCCGGAAGAAAAGTCGTAATGCTGCATTTTGGAAAAGAGAAAATGAAAATTTCTTTGATGAACAATGCGATTGGCTCTGATATTCAGGGGCAGAAAGAAAATGTTGAGATGTTCTGCCAGATTGTTTCCAAACTCGGATAATAGAGCGGATTATATCAATGCCTTATAAACACGGAGGAGGTAACGCTAATGGGATTTTTCAAAAAGAAAAATAAACAAATTACTTTTATTGAAAACGCTGGCGGAATGATTATCACGAAATCAATTTATGAGGGAACTTCTAAGCTGAAATGGTTTTTTAGAGAGGAAAGTGTAAATCCTTCTGATAATGGCTGGCGGGCAATCGGGGATAATGATACACAGGAATACTTAAATAACCCGGAAAATTCCATAGTTGTAGACTTTAATACCCTTGCAAACATTGAGCCGGCAGTTTTGGCTGTATATGATATGCCGGTAGGTACGGATTTGGAATTCTGTTTGGACAATACGGGAAGATATTTTATCGACACGAATACCGGAAAACGGATATAACCAGTATTATAAAGCGAGAGGAATCAGAGCATGAAAAAAATCTTAATTGTGTTATTAGCTATGGTGCTGCTCCTTGCTGGATGCGGCAAAAATGGGACTTCATCGCCACAATCTCCCTCTGATGAATCTGTGACGGATCAGCAGGAACCTTCTTCTTCCAAAACCGAAATATCATCTGAGGATCATGCGATTCCCGGAAGTTATACTGTCCCGGATGGATGGGAGAAATCTGAGAAACATTCTACTGATTCGCAGATTTATTACATAGAGGAAGGTCACGAAAATGATGAAAAGCCGGACAACATCTCCATCCATGTAGGAAAGAACAAATATAGTCTGGATGAGCATGAGCAGTTCCGGGATGCGATCGTCCAACAGATTTTGATGCAGCTGGATGGTATTGAAGCACAACTGAACGGGGATGGAACCTATACCGAGCAGGGAGATCTGCTATATATCTTTACTATCGACGAGGGCGATATTGTAACCACGCAATACTATATTGTAAAGGATTACGGGTTCTGCTTGATCCAGCTTACAAATTTCAGCGGATCAGAAACCACCGAACAGGCCGCCAGGGACATGGTAGATAGCTTTGTTTGGAATACAGAAGGATAAATTGACACAGGAACAGTGATTTTATAGGAAAACGACGAAGATGGAGAAACGAAAACTTTCAGGAAAAACAATTTTGAAGCTGGTAGGGGCGCTTTTGGCTCTGGCTTATTTGGGATTTTGTCTCTATGCGGGTATTACCGGGAAATTTCCGAATATGCACAGAGTCGAGCATGTGATGCGTTTTGGTGAACTTAAAAACTGGGTGTCCGGCGGAATATCGGCTGTGATGATTTTTGCCCTGTGCATTACTTCTGCTTTCAATGACCTAAATCTCCAGAAGGGACGCAAAAAATCATTTTTACCACTTTTTCTCACCATGATTCTGCCCATTATCCTTTTACTGCTTTTGGAGTCTTACCTGGATATTGGTTGGATCGGGATTGCCCTTTATGCCGGTATTGCAGTTTTTCTATTTGGAGTTGCATGGACTCCACAACTGCTGAATCAGTGGATCGCCCGCCGACTTTTGCGTGATGAACCTATGAGCTGCAAACAACAGGTACAGATCATCGAGTGGATTCATTTTCATCCTCTGAAAAAGCTGCTGATTTTTGGGCTGTGGGGCTTTGGTGTCGTTCTGGTTCTGCGTGGCATTTGGGTAACGGCAACCGGAAAAATCGAAATGGACGGAGAGCTTTTCCTGTTTTTACTTGGTACAGCAGTTCTGGTTGTGGCGCTGTTTCAGAAAATGAAACGCTATATCTGCACACCTTACCGGAACATACCGGTATTGAATCAGATTCTCAGCAAAAATCAGCTGGAGCAGTTGCTGGATGGAGAACACTTTGAACCAATAGAGTTTGAAGATGAGGGCATGAAAAAATATCTGGAAATTTACCGAAGCCAAAACTTTATGCTGATTGGCGGGAAGTTGCTCTCAAAAAAGCTCGCTTTATGGGTCACAATGAATCGGTCAGGAAACGATGCGTCCTTGAAGGTACTTTACCTTAACGGCATGACGGCCAAAGCGAAAGTCGATCTGGATATTCGAGGGGACCGGTACAAGGAGTTTACTGCTGTGCTAAAAGAATTGATTGGATACGAAGGCACTCTTAAACTGGATGAAAAAGAAGAACAGCTGGCACAGAAATTTGCGTCCTTTTTCCCAGAGCAAACTTCCGAACAAGATCGTGTCGCTGCTTTTCTTTCTCAGGATGTGACAGAGATTCGGCAGGACTATATTCAGACCTTTTCTCCGCCGCCAGATCCCCGAAAGAAAAAACGGAGTAGACGGGAACGGGAATAAAAGATTTTCTTCATTTTTCAATGGAGAGCGGGTTACAAAGATAAAGAGAATGTAACTTAGCGGCCATCTATGGTATATCATCTCACATCGTATGGCTTACTGTTGTTGGTCCGTCCAAGTATATAATCCGTAGATACCTTATAATAGTCTGCTAATTTCAACAAATGGATAACTGGAATTACTTGAAATCCTCGCTCGTAGCGGGAGTACACAGTTTGGCTGATTCCTAAAATTTCTGCTACATCTTCCTGTCGCAGGTCTCTGTCCTCCCGTAAGTCTCTCAATCGTTGAAATAACATACTATTCACCGCCTTTAGTACTAATTGATACTATTGACGATACCCCATATTTTGATTAGAATGTTGGAGGTAGAACTTATAAGTACTAAGGCGGTGATTGAATGGAATTGTATCAAGAAATCCTCTGTCATGTGTTTGAAAACGAAAAAATCCAGGTGTCCTTCCCAGAACTCATCCATACTGATGTAATGAAAATCATTGAGCTTGAATGCTATAAGGCATTACACAAAATCAAAACCATTTTGGAAGATGACTCCCTGACAGACAGTGAGTGCTTTCAGCAAATCGAAGAAATCGTCTGCACTTTTGAAGAGTTGGGATCTGGCGGTGGTAACCGGCATGATTTTGGTTGATTTCAAAAGAGAAGCTGCCAATAAGAAAAGCATCCTCTGAAATACAATTCAGAGGATGCTTTTCTTATTTAGAACATATTCAAAACTGGTGTACTCATATGAGTAGAGACTCAAATGATTGTAGCGGTAGTTTTCATCAGAATTTTCTTGATGAACGTTTATCTCACTTTCAGACATAGCAGAAAAAGATTACTCTTTTTTGCTTCGCTCGATGCTTGAAGCTAATTCTTTTTTACTTCCCCAGCATAGCTGGAGGTTGTTGTTGCGCTAAAGCTACAACAAAGCAGTAAGACAGGGAGAAGGTAATTTGCCTCCCTCTCTCTTCAATTAAAATCAGCTTATACTGCGCCGCTTGCTCCCAAACACCAGCAGGGCCATACCAGCCATCAGCAGGACCAGCTGAACCATGACCATAGGTCCCGGCAGCGCAAACACCGGGTCAAGGATCTCCAGTGTCAGCGGATAGGCGGTGAAGAAGCTCCCGTTCCACAGTCCCAGAACCTCCGGCAAGGGCAGCACAGCCAGAAGGATGGGAATTGGCATCCAGATATACAGTAGCCAGGGCCTCAGCCGCCCAAGCAGCCATCCGCTGCCCAAAGCGAACACCAGCGGCGGCAGAAGGGTCACCAGCGCAGGAAAGACTAGGCTCCCCCAGCTGTACCAGCCGAACATCCGGCTGTAAAACACTGCCGCTTCCGCGATACAGAGCAGCGCCAGTATGGCCGTCCCCGTGAACGCGGCGGCGCACCGGGCCAGGGCGAAGCGGGCAGGCCGCATGGGCACGGCATCTGTGAGCGCCGCCGTCCGCCGGGCCTTGGGAGAGGTAAAGAAGGTCAGGAAGAACAGTGCGCCGATCCACAAAAGCGGTAGCATCTGGGAGAGATAATCTCCAAAGCTCCATGGGGAAAAGGGTGCTGTATGGGACACCCCCAGAATGGTCACGCCCCGCAGTATCAGGGCGCCGTAACCAAGCAGCACGGCGGCCAGTCCCGCAAAGAACTGATTCCACAGCAGCCGCCTGCACTCATAGCGATAGATCTTACCCAAGGTTCAAATCCTCCTCTGTCAGCCCGCAGGCGCTCAAAAATTCATCATAGGTGAGATAGGGGTACATGGGGTCCATCTCCCGGTTGAACAGATCGTGAAGGATCTGGTCCATGGCTTTTTCTCCGCCCACAAGCTGCTCCGCCTTCAGGAGCTTCAACGGCATTTCGCTGTACTGCCGCACACCGGACAGGCTGTTGGAAATACGCAGGCGTTCTCCCTCCGGCAGCATCTCCAGATATTCCGGATGACGCACATAGAAGTTCAGGTAATAGTCATCCACCTCCCGCTGCCACTGGTCGATGTAATGGGTCCGGGCATACTCCTCCCCGTACAGCTCCTTGACAATGCGGTAGGTGGTGTAGACGGTCAGGCCCTCGGCAGACCAGGGACTGTCCGGCCCAGGAATGTCAAACATACTGCCCAGCCCCCACCACTGATGGACCAGCTCGTGGATAAAGATCTCCCCCGGGACGGTTCCCTTGCTGGTGTCGCTCAGGCTGGCGATGGTGAAATCCGCCTCATCCAGCAGGCTGGCGCCGCCGGCGGCATATCCGCCCCCAGCGATCCGGCTTTGGATCAGCTTCAGGCTCTCACCGGCGCTGAAGGACAGCGCTCCATAGTGTGCGGTGCAATACTCCACCACGGCCCGCACCGCGTCAGCTGCACCGGCCTGCTCCATGATCTTCTGATGCTTGCGGCCATAGTAGAGCTCAATAGCCATACCCCCAGCCTGAATATCCTCCCGGATGTAATCTCCGGCGTAGAGTATCCCGCCGGTTCCGATGTCATCCCAATGCCAGGTTTTGGTGCCGTTTTCATGCTCTGCTGCCACCTCCGCCCGGCTGGAGCCAAAGGGAATGGCCACCATGGAAGCAGGAAGGGTAATTTCCATCTCCGTGGGATAGATGTTCTCATCAGGCAGTACATTCAGAAGCCGAGGGGCAAGGACCGCATTCTCCAGCTGCAGATAGATCCCGCTGATCTCTGTGCTTCCCTGACTGCACGACAGATTTTGGTTCTCACGGGGGAACCCACTGTATTCCATGGTCAATTCGATCTGGGCCTTGGCCGGAAGGGTAACCTCCAGCAGCGCCTCATTGAATTCCTGATACTCCCCCACCGAAAAGGGGACAGTCTCGCCGTTGGCCTGCACATTGGAAACGGTGTAGCCGGGGGTAACACCAAAGGCGACACGCTGTTCCTGTCCAGAACTGTTTTCAAAGGAATAGCTTGCCTTGCCGCGCACGGTTCCGTCAGACACATTGGGAAATACCTGCGCGGAGCGTCCGGTGCAGATTACGCCTTCAAGATAGGGCATCTCATAAAAGGTCATTGCCATTTGGTCTGGATTGCTGTTGTCCACCATGGGCTGGGCCGCATAGGCAACGCCGGAACAGGCCAGCAATGCCACGGCGATCACCGGACGGTAGGCCCGCCGGATGCTCCGGGCCAAGGAGCCAAGCGCCCCCTTCCCATACTGGCGGATACAGAGGTACGATACCGCCCACACGCCCGCCAGACCGGCCAGCCAGGTCAGGCGCATATAAGCCACGGAGCGGAAGATCCGAAAGTTTGAGAAATCATCGGACAGCGCCCACACACAGGGGTTGAGCCAGCACAGCTGCCAGTTCTCTGCCCACACGGTCAGGCTCAAGCCGCAAAACGCGGCGAACAGCACAAGGGACAAGTCCGTCCGGCGAGTAAGCTGGTAGGCAGACGCCGCCGCCAGAACGCCCAGCGGCAGGGCAAGGCCCATAAAGAGCAGGTAGGCCAGTACATAATCCACCAGGTCGAACACCGCACCGATCAGCCCCGCGCTGACGGGGAGCCACACCAGCATGGTGAGGGCTGTGGTCAGGATTGCAGTAGCCAGAAGAGCTAACAGCCGCGCCAGAGCTTCAATCTGCGGGGGCACCGCCGCGTCCATGAGAACATCCGCCCGACTGCGGCAGGCCCGGTCCAGTTCAAAGATGGCGAGCAGGCCAAACAGGATTCCGCCTGCAATGCCCCCGGCAATCGCGGGGTTGGCCAGATACAGGGAATTCATGGTGGACTCAGCCGGCTGATAAAGGTACAGCCCCGCCACAGGGCCGAGGACGGTCAGTAACATGATCAGCCAGGTCAACCGGTTGCGGAGCAGGCGCCCCAACTCCAGGGGAAACAGTCGAAGCGTCTTCATTGTACTGCCTCCCGAGAGATCAGATAGAGATAGGCGTCCTCCAGTGTAGGCTCCTCCGGCTGAACAAAGGCGGGGAGCTGATCTGCCACCGCCCGACAGCGAACGCCCTGCGCGGTGTTCACCCGGGCGGTGATGTGGAGCCCTTCCTCCTGGTTGGCCTCCTGCTCATAAAATACCCCCACATGGCCGGATGCAGACCGTATCAGCTCTTCCGGGGTGCCGGTAAACAGGATCTGTCCGCGGTCGATCACCACCAGCTGATCGCATACGGACTGCACATCCTCAATGATGTGGGTGGAGAGGAGCACCAGCCGGTCCTGGGCCGCGTGGGAGAACAAATTGCGGAAGTGGATGCGCTCCTCCGGGTCCAGCCCTACGGTGGGCTCATCAAAAATCAGGAAGGGCGGGTCCCCCAAGAGTGCCTGGGCGATGCCCACCCGCTGACGCTGGCCGCCGGAGAGGGTGCGGATTTTGGTCCGGGCCTTTTCTTCCAGATTGACATCCCGGACCGCTTTCTGAATGGCCGCTTTGGAATCTTTGATTCCTTTCAGCGCCGCCATATAGTCTAGAAATTGTGTGACGGTCAACTCGTCAAACAGGCCGAAGTCCTGGGGCAGATACCCCAATCGGGCTTTCAGTAGGCGCTCTGTTCTGGCAAGAGGCTGTCCATCCACCAGAATTTCTCCTCTGGTGGGCAGGAGCGCTGCCACCAGCAGCTTCATCAGCGTGGACTTGCCGGCCCCGTTGGGGCCAAGGAGGCCAATGAGACTGGGCGCCTTGAGTTCCAAGTTCAGGTCCTTTAGTGCCTGCTTCCCGCTGGGATAGGTCATGCTGAGATGTTCGATACGAATTTCCATCGTGCCTTGTTCCTTTCTGCATGGGATGGGCCAAGGATACCAGGGCAATATGGAGGGAACATGGAGGAAATGTGTGGTTTATGTGGAGAAGGAGTTTCTGTGCAGATAAGGTGTGATATACATGAGTTACATGGATTGGAGCAGTGTATTTAGGAAAAGCGGCGGGCCAAAAATGAAAGGGATCTATACCGTGAGTAAGGGTCAGGGTTCAGATCCCTGCTTGCTTTTTCTATAAAAGCATATATACTCAAACTATAATGATACGATCAAGGGGAGATTGCTATGGGTACCACTGTGAGCAACCTTCAAATCATTGGCACAACGGAGGATGCAGTCAAAGCCGCCATGCCAAAAGCCGTTGTGGGAAAATGGTCGGAACGCTTTATTACCGCCTGTCCCGGTGACCTCTACTTTGGTCAGTTGGACCGAAAAGCTGGGTGGTTGTCCAAAAAACTGGAATGCACTGTTTTGTCCGTGTCCATGTTCGACGGCGATGACCTGTCGCTGGCGCTCTATGTCTCCGGAAAGCGCGCCGTCCGCCATGTGGTCTATACCCAGGCAGAAGGACAGGTGCTGGGAAATACCAATGTATTCTGCACTGGCCTGGGACTGCCGCCGCAGGTAGCTCCGCTCCTGAAGCGGCTCTTTACCGAACCGGATCAGGAAGAAAAACTGCATATTTTTTCCTGCCTTCTGGGGGCACCGCTGTTCGTCCGCTGGGACGATGACTTTACGGCGGTGGAATTCCAACCGATGGACGAAGGGCCGCTCCACACCTGGATAGATGCCCATCCGCTGCCGCCCAAACTCAAAAACCAGACCAAGATGGAAATGATGCAGGAGATTGGAGATCGAACTCTGGAGAATGACTCCTCCGTGCTGATTTTACGGCCTCTAAGTTATGCCGATGAAGAATACGCCAGGCTTTTGAGGATTCCCGTTGGCACATTCATTGGACACGGTTGCTCTGGCGGTGAATGGGCCCACTGGAGCGGAGATGGCCGTCTTCTGCTCACTCCCCTGATGGAGGACGGGTTGGATAACCTCTCCTACGCAGAAGCCGATGGACGATTGCTGACTTTTTCCAGTGAAATAGTCCGGGATGATTTCAAGGGTTATACACCAGGGCCGGTTCATGTTGTTTCTGACTCCGATGGCCTGCTTCCTCTTCCGCTGCCGCTGGCCTCCACTGGAACACCGATGACGATTTCGGAAGGGTATATTCTCTCCAACGGCAGTTTTCTGGCGGTCATGCGCCAGGTAAATGGTGCAAACCGGTCTGCACTGTTCTGTTACAGCGCAAAAGGCGACGTCCTCTGGAACTGGAAAGGCAGGATCAGCTGTGTGACGCCGATGGGAGACCGCATCTATCTGTCCGCCAGCAGCGCGGATGGGATGATGCTGCACTGCCTGACACTGGAGGGGCAGTGCCTGTATTCTGCGGCTTCGCACAGTGATCAGCCTGTCCAGACCGACGGAGTCTACCTATATCAGTTGAAGCAGGGCCATTACCAACAGGACGATACCCTTCTCCGGTTTACTCTGGATCTCCAAGGGGCGGGACAGTTATCGGTGCCGTATATGTCTAATATGTCCATCGCGCCGGACAGCAGTTTCCTCGTCTGTGCCGGTTACGGCTCCGGCTTGATGGTAATCAATCTGGAGGAGTTCAAGTTACAGAGGGAGCTACGCAATCAGGAGGACTACTACATAGCAGTGGTGGACGGTAAAAACCGCATCTGGGTCGCCAATGGCGGGTATTTTGAATGTTGGTCACCCGATCTGGAGCCGCTGTCCCGGCATCGCTTTGTGGGGGATATTGTGGATTATACGTTGAATCAGGCAGGCGAAGTGTGCATTGCCACTCATCAGCAAAGCAAACATCTAACAAGGGTATATCGGTTCTGTGGGAAAGGATTTTGATGAACAAGGCTCTTCTAAATTGAAAGACCCCAATAATCTGTTCCCTGTACTCAAATCGGAGCGTTCCCGGTTATCCTAATTATATCCCCGGGGGAAGCCCAGGATCAGTACTGGAGACAAACCAAACCGCGGCCCGCACCCCGTCCGCCATATTCTCAATGGTACACGCCGCCCCGTGGCGATCCAGGATCATCTTCACCAGATAGAGGCCAAGGCCGCTGCCGCCGGAGGCACGGTTTCGGGAGCACTCCTCCCGGTAGAACGCCTCATACAGATGGGGCAGGGCATCCTCCCCGATATGTGCCCCTGTGTTCTCCACAGTCACAGCCGGACACCCGTCCTGCCAGCCGCACCAGACGCGGATCTCGGCTCCATCCGGAGAATAGAGGGATGCGTTGGAGATCAGGTTCCCCAGCACCTTTCCCAGCAGGGCTGCATCTCCCATCGTGGTGACCCCCGGCGTCAACTCCCTGACCAGATGCTGTCCCCGCTGCTCCAAAAGCCCGGCATCCAATTCCAACTGCTCCTCGATCAAAGCGGAGAGCTCCACCGGTTCCTGTTTCAGCGCCGCAGTGCCGGCCTCCATCCGGGAGATGGTCAGCATCTCCTGAACCAGATGTTCCATCCGCCCTGTCACCTGAAGGGAGCGCAGCAGATACTTGTCCCGGTTTTGATAGACGCCGACGCCCTCCAGCATTCCGGTCAGCTGTCCCTTCAGGATGGTGACTGGGGTTTTCAATTCATGGGAGGCGGCATTAAAAAAGGCCATGCGCTGTCGGTCCAATTCCCGCTCACGCTCCACCTCACCCTGGAGCGCCTGATTGGCGCTCTCCAGCTCTGTCAGGGCGATGGAGAGTTTTCCTGCCATTGCATCCAGACTGCGGCCTAACTGCCCAATCTCGTCCCGGCGTGTTTCGCCGCATTCCCAGTGAAAGTCCAGCTCGGCCATTTTCCCAGCAATATCGCTCATCCGCACAATGGGCCGGGTGATGTACCGGGAGTAAAAAAAGGCGCACAGCAGAGAAAAGGCCAGCAGTACCAGCAGAAGCCATGGGGCCATCTGTACCAGCGCCCGCACCGCCACATTCTCCGCCTTGAGCCGCGGGGTGACATAGAGCGTATAGCGCCCCTCCCGCCCGGCAAAGCGCACCTCCGCGGCGATGGCTGATTGCTCCGACATGGTGATGGCCACGGTATTTTCTGAGCCCGGACCGGCTGTCCCAAAGCTGACCGCGTTGTTTCCCTCCGCGCTCGTAACGACCATATCCCCGCTCTCATACACTGCCTGTATCTCTATCTGCGCCCCGGTATCCACCCAATGTCCGTCCGGTCCCGTCAGTGTGGCGGTAGCGCCGGAGGATAAAGCGAACTCATCCAGCAGTTTTCCACAGTCCTCCGGTGCGGTGTCTGCCAACCGTTCGACCAGTACATCCACCTGTGCGGCGAGATCGTCGTTCATCACAGCAGTGTAGGTGCTGGGGGCGGCCCATGCAATGAAGCCAAACGTGATGGCCCCGGCAAAGAGCAGGAGACTGGCGGTGATCAGGAACACCCGGACACTCAGGCTCTCAGAGATCTTCTTTCGCGGCACGGTAGCCCACCCCCCTGACCGTTTCGATATAGTCCCGCCCCAGCTTATGCCGGAGGTTTTTGATGTGGCTGTCCACCACCCGCTCGTCTCCATAAAAATCATAGCCCCACAGCTTGGCAAGCAGCATCTCCCGGGTGAACACCCGCCCCGGCGCGGCCAGAAAGGTGTGGAGCAGTTCAAACTCCCGGGCAGTCAGATCCAGAGGGTGGTCTTCCAGCATCGCCTCCCGGGCGTCCAAATCGAGGGACAGGTCCCGGTATCGGAGACGGCTTTCCTCATCTGCGTTTCCTCTGCGGCGAAGTATGACGCGGATCTTTTCCAGCAGCACCGGCATGGAGAACGGCTTGGTCACATAGTCGTCAATGTCCATGCCGAAGCCCTTGAGCTGCTGGTCCTCGCCATCCAGAGCGGTCAGCATGATAATCGGGACCTGAGACTGCTGGCGGATCAGCTCACAGACGCCGAAGCCGTCGATCCTGGGCAGCATCAGATCCAACAAGATCAGGTCAAAGGGCTTGGCATGAAACAGGGAAAGGGCCGCCACACCGTCCCCGGCCACGGCAGTTCCATAGCCCGCATCCTCCAGGTAGGTTCGCAGGAGTTCTTGTATATCCAGTTCGTCCTCAACAATTAGAATGTGTTTCATCCATCATCACCTGTTACAAGTGTATCATGGAATTGTGAATTTATTGTGGAGATTTCTGAAAGATGCAGGCATTCAAAGAGATCTTCTGCCAGGAAATGCGTTTGCTGACCACTGTATATAATGCCCTGTTGACACCTCTATGTACAAGGACGTCAGCAGGGTCCATCATATAGGCTGAGGCCTATTCTGCCGCCGTGTCGTGCTGCCGGAGGTGCCGGACAGCCAGAAGGGTGAACACCACTGTGTAAACAAAAGCGGAGAGCAGGAAGGCCGCAAAGTTTAACCCCATCGTCGGGTTATTGGCCCGCATCCCGATGCAGAGCAGAGAATACGGGAAGGCGTATCCGAACCCCTGGGCCGTGACCATCAGCCCCGCGATACCGCCCACCAGCCCAAAGGCCACCGGCGGAGCAAAAGCCCGGATGATGAGGCTGAAATAGAGCTGTACCGCGCACACCGACACGCCGCCCAGGGCCCCGCACAGAAGCCACTCCGGCAGTTCCGGCGGGATGGGGCCGGTAAGACCCACCAGCTTGCCGCTGATGATAAACAGCACCCCGATCCAGGCCTGGGAGAGCAGGGAGATGACTGCGGCCCAGATCAGCTTGGCAAGGCACAGATCTCCCACCGGCACCGGCGCGGTGAGAAAACTGTTCCAGTTGTGGTCCGCGTGCTCCAGCCGCCATTGCCAGGCGCAAAACACACCCAAAAGGGCCGGTAGGAAAAACATAGAGGAGAACAGGGTATGCTGGCTCCACAGGCTGTACCAGGCGTCGCTCAGCACCGAAAGGTTTCCCAGATAGTTGAAGGTCCCCAGGAAAGCAGGGAACAGGGGCAGCACTACAAAGGCCAGCCATACCGGCGACCGGCGAAACTTGACCAGTTCCGCTCTCAGACAACGCAGCAACATCCCTCATACCTCCTTCCGCACGAACAAGGCACAGCCCACCAACAGGAATACCGCCGCCCACAGGCACAGGAGCGCCAGGTCCATGGGCTGGGGCCACTGCCAGAAGAACTGGGTAAAGCGAGTGGCCGGGTCCCAATCCATCCGTACCAGAGAGAGCAGACCGTAGTAGCCCCAAGGGACACAGCGGACCAGGGCAGGCGGGAACAGCATGGACATGGTCCCCACAAAGCTGCCGAAGATGCCGGCCACCAGAGCGACTGCCTGATTTTGAAAGCGCAAGGATAACCCCTGCTGCAAGGCATAGACCATCATGGACACTGCCCAGGAGATGGCCGTAAAAATAGCGAACCGCCCCCAGGGGATCGCACCGTGGAAACCGGCTGCCACCCCCATAACTGCGAAGGCCCCAGTACGGACGATCAGCAGGGCGGCCAGCACCAGCGCGCCCCAGGCTAGTTTAGCCCCGTAAAGCCGTCCCGGCGTCACCATCGTCTCCAGCAGCTTGAGGGAGGCACCTTTGTGCTCCAGCTCGCAGTTTCGGCTGGTGATGGTAGCTACGCTGATGGGCAGGATGATGGCGTCGATGAGGGCCAGGTTGTAGAAGAGCAGCATCCACCCCTGGATCAGGTCCTCGGCATCCTGCCGGGTGAGATACATACCAAACCACAGCAGCTCCGCCGCCAGCACAGCGGCGCACACCAGCAGGATCTTCCGCCGCCGGCACTTGAAAAACTCCAGTTTCAGCAGTTTCACAGGCTCGCCGCCTTTCCCGTCAGCTCCAGGAAGATGTCCTCCAGACTCCTCTGCCGCTCCTCCAGCCGAATGACGCCCAAGCGCTGCCCGGCCAGCAGGCAGGTGAGCTGAGCGGCTATCTCATCAGAGAGGATAGGAAGGATGAGGTGGCCATCCTCCTCCTGGCAGGGCACGGACTTCTCCTGAAGAATGGCCCGGGCCACTGCGTTGTTGGTGGTCCGCAGGGCCAGATGGTGGCGGCTGCGGCCATGGAGGGCCTCCAGCGTGTCCTGGAACACCAGCTCCCCCTCCCGGATGATGGCCACATGGTCAGCCATCTGGTCGATCTCACTGAGCAGGTGGCTGGATACCACCACGGTCATGCCGAACCGCTCCGGCAGGGAGCAGATCAGCTCCCGCATCTCCTGGATGCCCGCCGGGTCAAGACCGTTAGTGGGTTCATCCAGAATCAGCAGTTTGGGATAGCCCAGCAGTGCCGCTGCCAGGCCCAGCCGCTGCTTCATGCCCAGAGAATAGTGGGCAACCTTCTTGCCCCGCTGGCCGTCCAGCCGGACGATCTGCAGCACCTCCCGAATGTTTTTCTCCGGTACGCCCCGGAGGCTCTGGACGATCCGCAGATTCTCCTCCCCGGTGAGGTGCCCGTAGTAGCTGGGGCTTTCGATCAGACTCCCCACCTGCCGGAGTACGGCAAGGCGGTTTCCACCCTCCATTTTCTTCCCCAACACCTGAATATCCCCCGCTGTGGGGCGTACCAAGCCCAATATCATTTTCAGGGTGGTGGACTTCCCCGCCCCATTGGGGCCGAGAAAGCCGTAGACGCTGCCCTCGGGTACATCCAGATTCAGATGGGCAACCCGTAGGGTATTTCCATACTGCTTGCACAGGTCGTGTGTCTCAATGATGTTCATGGCAAGACCTCCTTACACTCCCAAAGATAGCACCCCTGCCTTACGTCCCGATGAAGCCTACCTTACGTTTACCTTACTTCTCCGGCTGGGGCTGGACGGATGGACAGGATTTGCTATAATGAGGAAAAGAATGATAAAGGAGGCCGCAGTATGGCCTATCGTATTTTGATCGTGGACGATGAGATCGCCCTGCAGAATATGGTGAAGGAGATCTTGATCCAGGCTGGTTATGAGACAGCGCCTGCCCTGTCCTGCACGCAGGCGCTGGAGCAGTTCCAGGCTATCCAGCCGGACGCGGTGTTGCTGGATGTGAACCTGCCGGACGGAGATGGCTTCTCCCTGTTTGGGAAGCTTCGGGAGGGACGGGACGTGCCGGTGCTGTTCCTCTCTGCCCGGGATGAGGACGCTGACCGGCTCCAGGGGCTGGGTCTGGGGGCGGATGACTATATCACCAAGCCCTTTCTTCCCCAGGAGCTGTTGCTCCGCCTGAATGCCGTGCTCCGGCGGGTCTACCGGGAAGAATCCCAAGCCGCCCGGCTGTGGGACACAGAGATCGACTGGGGCAAGAGCAATCTCCACCGCTGCGGAGTGGAAACCGCCCTCACCGCAAAGGAATTCACATTGCTGAAGAAGCTGTGGGATGCCAGGGGAAACATCGTTACCATCGACGCCCTGTGCGCCGCCCTGTGGGATGGCCCGCTGGTGGGCTATGAGAACACCCTGATGGTCCACATCCGGCGCCTGCGGGAGAAGATCGAGGCAGACCCTTCCCACCCGCAATATCTGCTGACGGTGCGGGGCTTGGGCTATCGCCTGAATCGGGAGGAGCAGCTATGAGCCTGCGAAGCTTTTTCAAGGGGGCCGTACTGGTGACCGCTTCGGCGGCTCTGATTGCCTTCATCACCCTGGCAGGTATTCTGGTCTTTACCTTCTACCATTCCGATGGTGGACGAAGTTGGGATGTCTCGGTGCGCAAGACCTCCGACGCTCTCACATGGGATGGGACAGACTATGCTTTTACTGGGGAGAAGCTGCTGGCGGACGGCAGCTGGGCCATGCTTCTGGACGAAAGTGGGCGGGTGATCTGGTCCCTCCGCAAGCCCTCCGATGTGCCAGAGCAGTACACCCTCACAGACGTAGCCTCCTTCACCCGGTGGTACTTGAATGATTACCCGGTACAGTGCTGGGTACGGGAGGATGGATTACTGGTGGTGGGTGCGCCCAAGGGGAGTATGTGGAAGCACGATATGGCTATGAACAGCTCCACCCTCACGCAGATGCCGCTATGGTTTGGCGGCATCTTCCTATTGGCCCTTGGCTGTGTGCTGTTGCTGTCCTATACCGTGGTACGCAGGTGGTTTCGGCAGGCCCAGCAGGTACGTGACGCCGCCCGCTCTGACTGGATCAACGGCGTTTCCCACGACATCCGCACCCCGCTCTCCATGGTCATGGGCCACGCCGCCCAGATGGAGGAGGCGTCAGACCTATCCCCGGCGCGCCGAAGGCAGGCGTGGATCATACGGACCCAAAGTCAGGTGATCCGGGATCTGGTGAATGACCTGAATCTGACGATGCGGCTGGACTGCGCCATGCAGGCGCTCCGGAAGGAGCCTCTCCAGATCGAAGCGTTCCTCCGCCAGACCGCCGCCGACTTCCTCAACGGCGGCATGGGAGAGGGCTGCAATTTCGAGATAAATCTGCCGGCGGAGCCCCTGCCCGTGATCGAAGCTGATCCTTTCCTGCTCCGCCGGGCACTGAACAATCTGCTGAGCAACTGTGTGCGGCACAACGCCCCAGGCTGTTCCATCCGCCTGGGGGCCAGGGCCGAGGGGAAAGCAGTCGTTCTCTTTGTGGAAGGCGGTGTAGGAGAGGTTGCTCTGGTAACGGCGGAGCCAACCGGCCAGCTGGAAGCGGATGGCGGTGCTGCTCACGGCACGGGCCTCAAGTTGGTGTGCCAGATCGCCGCGGCCCACGACGGCACAGTGCGGTTTGGGAATGGGACTTCACAAAGTCTCTGCGTCAGCATGGTCCTTCCCGTTCGCTGAAAGAAAGCGAACAGGCAGCAAAATCATTACCTTATGCGCCATTTTGATCATATCAGCTAATGCTAAGGGAACGGTAATTCTATTACGATATACTTTTATACTCTGTAAAAGGTGGCCGGCTCAGCGAAGCCGGCCACCTTTCCTTCATGTGGGGAGTGCGCCCCTGTCAGGGGCTGTTCCAATGGCCTTTCTGAACAGAAGCCAGGTGCTGAGAAAGTAGCAGGCCATCAACAGCACGAGGATACCCACCGTCACAGTAACCTGCGCCATCAGGGCGCTGAGCCCGATGTAGGTGGCGACCTCTGCGGACACGATCTGCAGGAAGTAGGAGATCACCACCGTCGAGACGAAAGCCGCCACGGCGACGGGAAGTCCGAACCACACCCCCAGCTGCTGGAGCACCAATCTCCCGATACGCCCCTCCTCCACGCCCAACTTCCGCAGGACGGAGAAGCGGTAGCGGTACTGGCCTGCATCCAGGAGCTGCTGCAGAGACAGCACCGTGAGGCAAATGACCATCAGCACCACAGCACCGTAGAGCATGGCAGCCTGCAGGACGAAGTTCCCGGCCTTGGTGCTGTTGATCTGCAGGGTGCTCAGTCGGATCGAGTAGGATACACCGGTGTCAGCCAATTCTGGGTGCTGATCTGTAAAGACCTGTTCCAGTTCCCGGGCGTCGTCGTATGAGATGGCTTCCTTTGTAGTGATGTAACGGTTGCGTATTACCGGGAGCAGCTGTTCACACACCCGATCCGGAAAGATGTAGAGGACGTCTGTGTAGGAATTATAGGCTGTCTCCCCAATGGATTCTTCATAATAGGGCTGTGCCGAGAGGGTCAGCGTACCGGCATCGGTTTGTACCTGCGGATGCTCTCGCAGAAAGATGTCCCGATCTTCCTCTGTGGCGATAGCCTTCCACTGGGTCGCAAATTCGTCATCCGCCAAGGAGATAGGCTCGTACCCAAGCATCTCTCTGATGGTGTTGTAGTCGCTCAGGGCAATGGAAGCAACAGGAAACTCGTATTTCACCCGGCTGTGGAAATCCACCCGCTCTGGCAGGTACAGGCTGAAGGTGCAGTCACGGGACACCGGGATGCGGTGCTCGGCAAGGTACGCCGTGACCTCATCATAACTGTCTCGGGGCAGGCTTTCCTCCTCATACACATCATTGTACCGGGAGAATATCTGCACATCGTACATAGAGCGTGTGTCCAGATACCCGGAGGCCCATCCCACCAGGACCGGCGCAGCGATGAACAAGAAGATGGCCAGCACCAGGGTCACACAGGTCAGCGACATAATCTTGCTGGTGGTGCTCAGCTTGGAGGTAATCTGGCCGAAGAAGAACAGATTTTCACCCTTATAGCGGTGCTCCGGCGCCTCCTCCTTCCACGCAACAAGAAAGCTGCTGGCGAGATAGAGCAGGGCACAGATCATGAAAACGAGATCCACTAAAACGAAGAGCAGATATTGATTGACGGCCCCGCCTCCCAGTGCCAGAAGATACCGACTGTTCAATGCCGGCACGCTGGCTGCTGCAATGGTATTCAGCAGGGCGCAGAGCAAAAGTCCGAGGAGGAGCGCCGGGGGCCCGCCTCGTCTCCGCCGAAGCACCCAGAGGACAGGCCACAGCAGGTTTAGGACCGGGAGCAGGATATTTCCCCAGAACATAAGCTGGACAGGCAGCGCAAAGCGACTGTCCCAGTAGAATATGACCTTCTGTACTCCGGTCACGCACATCCAGACCGAAAACACTTCAAAAAGAACCGTCAATACCCAGATCCAGCGGCTTTTGCGGAGTTCCGGTCCATTCTCCCGGTCTGCGGCGAGCATGTCGATGATCTTCATGTTCCGAATGGCCCGAGTGTTGGAGAGACCTACCACCAGGAAACTGAGCATGAAGAATGCTGCCGTCAGCGCCACGGTATCTGGAAACAGCGTCCATGTGATCTCATATTGCTTTCCATAGGAGGTCAGCAGCAGCGCCGTGATGAACTGGGAACAGAACACCCCCAAGAAGATGCCTGCGGCAATGGATACCAGCCCCATGAGGAAGGTCTCAGCAAAGAAGAGCCGCCCGATGGTCCGCTGCTCCATGCCCATAACGGACTGGATGGCAAATTCCCTCTGTTT
>ENA-OUQW01001794-OUQW01001794.1-human-gut-metagenome-genome-assembly--contig:-NODE-1794-length-20153-cov-4.974027_pt1 | contig 20153 bp, 18 predicted proteins | sample MGYA00248464_ERZ548849 | MGnify/ENA primary metagenome ERZ548849 (study PRJEB26491, sample SAMN04978193) | human gut metagenome | host: Homo sapiens | study: EMG produced TPA metagenomics assembly of... | reverse complement strand
GAGAACCAGAAAAGCACCAGCGATTTCGACGCGCTGGATCCACGAGAAAGGGGCTACTCGCCCCTTTCAGACCCCGAAGGAGAGGTCGAAACGGAAAAAAGCTGGCCGCTGCGCTAAAAGCTTTTTTCTCGTTTCTCCGACTTGCTGCTTCGCAGCTGGCGTTACGCCTTTGCAGGGCGTGAAGTTCAGCAGAGACGTGAAATCTTCGGCGGAGCCGTAAATGGGAGAAGCACAAAAAATGCGTTTATAGCAATTTTCAAAAATAAGGCGAATAGCCGCAGGAATGGAACCAGCCTGAGCAGTCAGAAGGCGAAACTGTCTGAAAAGCACATTGTATCGCGTTCGGAAGAGCATCCAGGGTCCGTGTTCTTGACTTCTTCCGATTTACAACCGGTAGCACCTACGCAAATAGCCACGCTCAATGCAATTGCCGCAATATGCTTTTTCTTTAATCGCATAAAAATCTTCCAAGCTTCTATTCCCTAGGCCGAACGTATTAGTTACGCAGTGCTTTTTCACGCACTTCCGGTGTAACTGCTTTCAGAAGATTATAGAGGTCAATAATATCGGTGATTGCCTGCCGGTCCTGCACCGTCCATGTGTAATCAAACTTGCTATAATCCGTTCCCTCGAAACGCATGATAACGGTATCGGCACTCAAAAGGTTTCGCAACCATTCGACTTCACTGTCTTCCATTTCAAAGGTGGCCCATGCAAACCATTTACCAAGCTCTTTGTCGTATCCATAATCGGAGTTATCATAATCGCAAATGTAAGTGTACTTATAATCTCCACCGCGCAGAATGATGTCATCGATATCCAGCTCGGAAGAGCCCATGTAAGTAAAATCTTCCCAGAAAACAATAGTGTTCCCCTTGTCCCAGATATAAAGGTTGGGGCCAATGCCACACGTCTTGCGCTTATCGATGCTGTCATCATGCGGGGTTGTAATCGCCCAGCAGTCTTCTACTGCATCGTAGTTGACATTGCACTTTGCAAGTGCATCCTGAATACCAAGAATCTGCTGTGCTTCTGCCAGCACACCAAAATTGGTGACAGCAGCTTTTCCTGCATCATCCAACTGGTTATAGGCATCCAAAGCGGCCACGATTGCCGCGCGTCTGCTGCGTGTGACAGTACCGATCTGGCTGATCAGCGCTTCTACCTGCTCCGGGGTCACAGCACTATTCTGCTGCGCGAGCACCGCAAAGGGAACGTCCCCGGCGGGGCTGATCGCCAGCGCGGGTAACGCAGTGCCTGCCATCAGTGCTGCCACAATTGTGCCTGCCGCAATAACTTTGCATTTTTCCGAAATTTTCATTTGATTTTCCTCTTTTCTCTTGACGTCGGCTCATAGCTGTTGTAACATAAAATTATAGGTACAACAAAAAGGAGTGTTTTGGCATAATGACAAATGAAGAAATCCTTGCTATCCTGCGGCAGTACCCTGATCTGGTCCCCGAGGTTCTGGCCATCCTGACCGAAGCCCCTGCCAAAACAGATCTGCCGTTTGTCGGCTGATTCGCTCCGGCTTTGCCCGGGAGCGCAGCAGCGTTTCCACCGCGTTGCGCTGCTCCGGCGTTGCGCTGTTAAGCAACGCCACAATTTCCTGCATCTGTTTGTCGAGCTCGCCCATCCCGGCGGGCTTTTTTTGTGCCCATAAGCTCTTCAACGGTAATGCCAAAGTAGTCCGCAATTTTTTTTTTGCGGCTGGACATTCTGGGTAAAGCGCCGTTTTTCCAGCTTGTCGGCATAGAGTTTGAAAAAACAAGTTCTTCTGCAACAGCAGCAGGTTTTTTCCCCCACACCGTCCTGTTGATCAGGTGTCAATGCGCGGGCACCGGGTGCAAAAAGCAGAGGGTCGCGCGTACCTTCCGATCTGCTTTCCGCCCTAAATCCAAAAATATTGCCAAGAGTAAAACGTACCCACAATATTATTTTACACTATCTTGTATGGCTTGGCAATGTTTTTTTTGTGTGTGGGGGATGGGCTGGAGAAAGAACGGATTGAGGTGAGATTAAAGGGGTAAGGCGGATCCCCCGTATATCGTTGTATCTTTCCATAAATAGTTTGTCTCCCGCCCAAAGTAGGCGTATAATAGGGGAAAAGAAACGCTAAAGGAGAATCCCCTATGAACGGCACCGCATTGCGCAAACCGACTGCCCGGCGGGTGGTGGGCATGGTGGCGGGCATCGTCATCATCGCCCTTGGCATTGCGCTTTTCAAGCAGTCCCACCTCGGCAACGACTCCATCAGCGCCCTGAACATGCGGCTGGCGGAGCTGCTCGGCATCTCGCTGGGCACCCAGAACCTGTGCACGAACATCCTGTTTTTCCTGCTGGAATTCTGGTTCGGGCGCAAGTACATCGGCCTTGGCACCTTCGTCAACGGCATCTGCATCGGGTACATCGTCACGGCGTTCTATGACCCCATTCACGCCCACTTCGGCGACGCGCCGTCGCTGGCGGTGCAGTTGGCGTGGGTCATCGCGGCGGTGCTGGTCACGGCGCTGGGCGCTTCGCTCTACCAGACCGCCGACCTCGGCATCGCGCCCTACGATTACCTTTCCCTCGGTCTGCGGGACTACACACCCTGCCCGTACTTCGGGTGCCGCATCTTTACCGATGCGCTCAGCGCCCTGCTGTGCTGGCTGCTGGGTGGCCTTGTGGGCCTTGGTACCTTGATCTGTGCGTTCTGCCTTGGGCCCTTCATCCAGTTCTTCGATCGGACGTTCTCCCAGAAGGTGCTGCAATACAAACCGAACAATTGAGAAACCCCGCGGCGTCAAATCATACGCTGCGGGGGTCTTTTTTATTGCTGCCGTTAAGCAGAAAATGAAAATGAAGGAGATTTATCTTTCAAAACCGCCTGTGGACTGCTGCGGCGATGGGGAGCCATAACAAACCCATCAGACAGGCTTTGGAAGAAGTAAATAGGGATGTGAGAAATGCACTGTCACAGGTTGATGCCGATTCCAAGGATCACGAATAGGATCGCCAGACAGATGCAGCTTACCCCGTTTCTTCGTTCCGTGAAAGCGTCCAGAGAACACTTTGCACGCTGTTTTGCCTGTTCCAACTGGGATGCCCCCGCATAAGCGGAGAATCCGGCACAAATCAAAAGCATCAAACCGATCCAGATCATCATAAGCATTTCTCCAATCAAAACCTTACCATTCCACGCCCAGAGCGTGCAGGCTCTCGGCAAGGGCAGGAACATCCATGTTGAACACGATGCCTGCCATGTTTTCGTAGAGTGCGCCCTCTACGTTGATGGGCGTATCGTCAATAAAGACGCATTCCTCCGGGCGAAGGGCGAACTTGTGCAGGAAGGTACGGTAGATCTGCGGGTCGGGCTTCAGCAGCTTGACCTCTGCGGAGATCAGGGCACCGTCCATCAGCTTGCTGGCCTCTGCCCGTGCCCAGTAGATGGGCTGGCGGGTGGCAGCGTTGGAAAGCAGATAGAGACGGTAGCCCTTCGCTTTCAGTGCCTGCAAAAGTTCCAGCATTCCCTCCACCGGCACAATGGGGTCATCCCACGTTTCGATCAGCCCACGGGCTGCATCGTGCAGACGCTCCGGCAGGCGGGGCAGAATGCGCTGCTCTGCGATCTCCTCGTCGATCACGCCCCGGTCCAGCATGGTCCACTCCACCGAGCGGAATACCTCGTTGCGGATCAGCCTGCGATCCTCGCCGGTGAGGGAATAGCGGTCCATAAACAGCTCCGGGTCAAACCGAACCAGAACGTTTCCCATATCAAATACGATATTTTTAATCATGTGGAACCCTCTTTCTGCACAAACCGCTTAGCGCAGTTCCTCGATATGATAGATGTAGTCCAGCGAACTCAGTGCCTGAATGATCTCCCGGTGGGTCTTGTACTTTTTCAGCTCTGCGCTGAAGATGGTGAAGGTGATGGTGTACACGCTCAGACCAGAACCCACATACGCCTGATTCGCCTCGATGTCGTCGATCCGCAGACCAAGCTGACGGCTGACAGTAACGAAATCGCGCAGATAGTTGCTGTTCTTCAGCTCCAGATGAATCTCGAAATGGTTGGAGCGGTTGTTCAGATACACCTCAATGGACGGGAACCATGTGAGGATGCACAGGAACAGCACATACACGATGATGCTCAGGGTGTACTGTCCGGCACCGATGACAAAGCCAAGGAAGCCGCAGAACCACAGAGCAGCAGAGGTGGTCAGACCCTTGATCTGGCTCCGGGAGCTGAAGATGATGGAGTTGCCGGAAAGCATAGCTGCGGAGATGATGGTGGCAGTGGAAAGAAGCGGGAGACCAATGCGGTATTCCTGCATCAGATACAGGTCCAGGATCATGGCTACGCAGGAGGAGAAGGACACCAGCACAAAGGTACGCAGACCTGCGGAGTGCCGCTTGCTGGAACGCTCGCAGCCGATGATGGAGGTCAGGATGATGACGGTCACAAGGCGGAGCAGGATGGAATAGGTGGTAAGCTCCACCGACCAGCTGCCCAGCATTTTTGCAATGGGATCAGCCAGTGCAAACAAGGATAACTGTTTCAAAATGCTCCCCTCTTTCTTCTGTACAGATTGGGATTGGGAATCCCTGTCATGGCATAGTGTTCTTCAGCGGCTTCGGAGAATGCTTTTTCGTCCTCATAGAAGGGGTCGTCGTGCTTCGGCAGCTCTTCCTGAATGGCCTGGATGCGCTGGATCAGCAGCTCCAGCTCAGTCTTCTGCTCTGCCCCTTCCTCCTCCGGGATCTCAACGATCTCCTCCAGCTTATTGGAGTAGGACTTGGACAGGTAGAGGGACAGCTTTGCACAGGCAGGACCGATCAGCTCATACAGAACGCTGGAAGCCAGAATGACGGTCTCCAGAATATTGCCGGTCTCGCCGCCAAGGGTACGGGCACCCATTGCTGCCAGACCGATGGCAACACCAGCCTGCGGGATCAGGGCAAGACCCAGATAGTTGCGGACCAGTTTGTCCTTGCCGGCAATGGCACAGCCGATAAATGCGCCTGCATACTTGCCAATGATACGGACAAGGAAGTAGACCACGCCGATATGCAGCAGGGACACAGAGCCAATGCTCTCAGAGCTGTTCACCAATGCGCTGAGGTTGAAGTTGACACCGGAGCGGACAAAGAACAGCAGCAGGATGGGCGGGTTAAAGTAGTTCAACTGCTTGAACAGCCGCTCGTCGTCCGTCAGGTTGATGTAGACCATGCTCATGGACATACAACCCAGCAGGGGGGACACATCAAACACGGCACAGATGCCGCAGAAGGCAAACAGCAGTGCCACAGAAACGATCAGGCGGTTATCGGTGGAACGCTTGTGCAGCAGCAGCTTGAGAAATACGCCGAACAGACCGCCCAGCAGGAACACGGCGATGTTCAGAACGATGGGCTTAACGATGTGACCGGCCTGAAAAGTGCCGGTCATGGAAGCCAGTGCCACCGAGATGGCAATGCTGTAAGCCAGCAGACCAACCACGTCATCCAGTGCCACCACCTGCAGCAGGGTCTCTACAAAGTCGCCCTTGGCATGGGTCTGCCGAATGGTCATAACGGTGGAGGCAGGAGCCGTAGCAGATGCCAGTGCTGCCAGCACGATGGAGAAGTTCAGCTCCAGACCCAGAATAAAGTAGACCACGATGAACACCAGAATGGAAGCAAGGCAGGCTTCCATAACGGTGATGATCAGGACCTTGGGACCGCTCTTTTTCAGGGTAGAGAACTTGAAGAACTCGCCGGTGCTGAACGCGATGAATGCCAGTGCAATATCGGCAATAAAGCCCATGCCGCCCACGATCCGGGCCGGGATCAGGTTGAAGCAATAGGGACCGATCAGAATACCGGCAACGATATAGGCGGTAACGTTGGGCAGCCGCAGACGCTTGGTGATGCGGGTCATGGCAAAGCCTGAGATCAGCATCAGTGCCACAGATACCACGATAACGGATACGTCAGACGTAATATGAAGCGTCTCGAAAAGTGGTGTTGACACGAAATTTCTCCTTTCCTGTCAGAATATGTGTTTTCTTTCTTTCTTTCGCTTTATTTCTTTTATTTCTCGTGTTTTTCGGATCGATCCGGATAGGAAACGATCTCAGAGCGCAGGTCGTTTTGCAGCAGCTCCGAAAAGAACCTGCGGACACCCGTGGCAAGGGTGGAACCCTTGGCGTTTTGTTCGTCCTTCAAATCGCCCTCCACCCAGTACCGCCCGGTCTGGGGGTCTACCGCAATGCTGTCCATGGGAAAGCCCTTTAACCGGGTGGGATGGGGCGTTTCCACGATCCAGAACCAGTCTGTGGAGACCTGCGGTCCGGCGGCTTCTTTCCGCTGCTGGTCGTTCAGCACCACGCACAGCCCGTTGATGAACCGTGCCTTGAGCCTGCCGCCGTACTGGTGCGCCAACTGCTGATAGTAGGCAATGAACTCCTCGTCGGAAAGTTCCCTGCCCTTTACCCGGCGGACGTAAGGCCCCGGCTGAAGCTCTGCCGGCACCCCTTCCAGATACAGTCCTGAATCCAGCGAGAAGCTGGGCAGGCCGGAGACAGCATGGTATGCCTCGGCTTTTAACGCTGCATTTTCCAGCGGTGTTGCACCAGTCTCCTCCACAGCCGGGAGCCGGATGCCAAGGTCTGCCGGGGTAACAAGCTCAATGGGCATCCCGGCAAGGATGGCGCGCATATTCCGCAGCTTGCTCTGGTTTCCGGTCCCGTAGAACAGTTTCATGGACTCTCTCCTTATAAAAAAGGCAGAGACCCACGCAGTCTCTGCCTTCAGGGGTTACACGCCGGGCTTTTTATCGGTTATACGCCGAATCTCTCGTCCCGATAAGAAGCCAGCAGGGAAGGCCAGTCGGTCTGGATCACATTGTATCCGCGATCCATCAGAACGCCCCATGCGGCATCCGGTCCCTCACTGAGAGCCACATCGTCGTTGTAGGTGCCGCTCAGTTCGTGACCTCTGCCCAGATTGATGCTGTTGACCCAGATGTACAGCCCCTGCTCCCGGATCCACTTCAGGTTCTCCGGGTCGATCATCTCGGAATCCGCGGTCTTGGCAATGGCTTCCACGCCAACGATGTTGATGTTGTCGTAGGTCAGGACCTTCCGCAGCTCCTCCATGTTGTACACGATGGGCATATACATATACTTGACCGGGCAGTTCTGGAAAAACTCCAGATATTCGTCCTTTACCGGGGTCTTGATGATTGCCTGCTTGACCACATGGGGATAATTCTTCAGCAGCTCATGGGTCTCGGCAAGGATCGGCCAGGAACGGTCGATGTTAAACAGCTCGCCGTGGGTGAAATACTTCACCACTTCTTCAAAACGCTGGACGTGCTTTCCGCTGGGCTCGTCGATGCTGTTGTAGAACTCCAGTGCGTCGATCTCTGCGGAAGTCATGGTCTTGACGTTCTGCTTCGTTTTCAGCAGGCGAGGCTCCTGCGTATCGTGGAAGGCATAGATCACGCCGTCGGTGGATTTGGACAGGTCGCACTCGAACATATCCGCACCCATCTTCAGTGCCAGTTCAAGGGAGGGCACAGTGCCCTCGATGATGTTGCCGCCCCATGCGCCGCGATGCACCGCAATGAGAACCTTTTTGGCATCCAGACGCGCATTCAGCAGCTCGTTGATCTGTGCATATTCTTTTTTGCCGACCATATTAAATACCTCATTTCTGAATTATCAGCTTACGCTTTAGTCTTTGCTCTTGTCCACCTTGTTGCCACGACCATAGACCAGATACATGACGGCGGCAGAAATGACCATCATCAGCACTGCGTACACGAAGGTCAGAGCAGCGTTGTCTGCGTTGGTCTCGGCGTCGGTCAGAGACTTGATGTACACGCCCAGAGGCTTGTTCAGGGGGTGATACATAAAGACAGACATATCGTAGTCGCCCAGCAAGCCGTTGAAGTTCAGGGCAAAGATCGCCAGAACCGTGGGCAGGATGATGGGCAGCTGCACACGCATGAAGGTGTAGAAGGGCTTTGCACCCATATTCCGGGCTGCATCCTCCAGAGAATCATCCAGCGAAAAGAAAGCGGCCTTGGTCATACGCAGGGTGAAGGGGATCTTGATGATGATGTAGCCGATGAGCATGATGACAGAGGTGCCGGTCAGAACCTTGTTGAACATCCAGACGCGCGGGGTGTTGTAGGTGGTGATCAGACCCAGAGCCATCAGGGTGGTGGGCAGCAGCCAGGGGATCAGCAGACCGTATTCCAGTGCGCCGCCCAGACGGTCCTTGCGCTTCTGCAGGATGCGGCAGGCCACCAGAACGATGATTGCCACAAAGGAAGCAGCAATAGCGGAGTAGGCGATACTGACCACGAAGGGCTTGTAGGAGGAAGCCTTCTGGAAGATGGAGATGTAGTTCTCCAGAGTGAAGCTGGACAGGGTCAGGTGCTTGCTTGCGATGGTGGCAGAGTCGGTGAAGGAGAACAGGACGACCAGTGCCACGGGGATCACATAGATGAGGAACAGCAGGTAAGCGTACACATGAGCCAGAACGTTCAGGATGGGGTTGCGGATCTTCTGCTTGACGATGGTGGTCTTGACTTTAGAAACGGACATATAATGGCCGCGCTTCTCGATCTGGATCATGATGGTCAGCAGGATGATGGTAGCAACGCCAAGGAACAGAGCCAGCAGTGCTGCCAGCGGGCGGGAGCTGACGTTATTGGCGAAGGTCAGGATCATGGGGGTGATGGTCTGGAAGCCCTGACCGCCAACCAGCAGAGGTGCGGAGGTAGCGGACAGACCGGTGATGAAGGTCAGGATGGTGACAGCCATCAGAGAGGGAGTCAGCACCGGTAGCACCACTTTGGTCAGGATGCGGAACTGGGATGCGCCCATGTTCTGTGCAGCCTCGACGGTCTGGAAGTCCACAGAACGCATGGCGTTGCGGAGGAAGATCATGTGGTTGGAGGTGCAGGCGAAGGTCATAACGAACAGAACTGCCCAGTAGCCTTCAAACCAGTCAATGGGGAAGCTGGGGATGATCTTGGCGAACAGGGTGGTCAGGATACCGGTCTTGCCGTAGATGAACTTGTAGCCGGAGACCAGAATAATGCCGCCGTAGATCAGGGTGGTCATGTAGCCCAGACGGAGGATGTTGGCACCCTTGATGTCGAAATACTCGGTAATCAGCACCAGACTGATGCCGATAAAGCCGACAGTAATGGACAGGGTGGGTGCAAGGATCAAGCTGTTCCGCAGGCTTCGCATTGCCTTGGCAGAGTGGATCAGCTTTGTGAAGACCTCGGTGGTAAAGTGACCGTTCTGGTAGAACACGCTCACCACGGTGTTGAGGTTGGGGAATACCAGAAATGCGAAAATGAACCATGCGAAGAACACAAAAATTGCAATTCCCCACAGCTTTTCAGGCGTAAATGAGAATTTTTTCTTTTCTTTCATCTCAAAATCACCCCTCGTACTGCATGATGTCAGCAGGGTTATAGCTCAGTGTCACCGTATCGCCCTTCTTGTACAGGGTCTTGCCGCTGTTCTTCTCGATGACCTTGATGGTCTGGCCGAAGGCACGGACGGTGTACTTGATGTACAGACCGTAGAACTCGTAATCCTCCACCACAGCTTCGGTCTTGAGGGTGTCGGTGGCCATCGTCTCGTTGACGTGCATACGCTCCAGACGGATGTAGCAGTGCTTCTTGGGGTCAACACCCTCCACCTTATCTGCACCGGTGCCGGCGAGGAATTCCGGGGTCAGGCGGTTGATGTCGCCGATGAAGTTGCAGACGAACTCGGTTGCGGAGTGGCTGTAAATTTCATCAGGATGGCCGATCTGCTCGATCACGCCCTTGTTGAACACCGCGATGCGGTCAGAAAGGGTCAGAGCCTCCTCTTGATCGTGGGTGACGTAAACAGTAGTAATGCCAAAACGCTTCTGCAGGTCCTTCAGCTCGTTGCGCAGCTGAACGCGCAGCTTTGCGTCAAGGTTGGACAGAGGCTCGTCCAGGCAGATGATCTCAGGGTTGGTGACCAGCGCACGGGCGATGGCGACACGCTGCTGCTGACCGCCGGACAGCTCGGAGACCTCCTTCTTCAGCTGCTCCTCGTTCAGATCCACCTTCTTGCCCATCTCAACGACCTTCTTGCGGATCTCCTCCTTGTCCATCTTCTGGACCTGCAGGCCGAATGCGATGTTCTCGTACACGGTCATGGTGGGGAACAGAGCGTAGCTCTGGAACACTATGCCGATGTTGCGCTTTTCGATGGGGGTGTGGGTGATGTCCTTGCCGCGGACGCTGACAGTACCGGCACTGGGAGAAATGAAGCCGGTGATGGTACGCAGGGTCGTGGTCTTGCCACAGCCGGAGGGTCCAAGGAAGGTGAAAAACTCACCTTCGTGGATGTCGATGTTGATGTCCTTCAGGGCTTTGAAGGAGCCAAAAGTCACTTCGATATGTTCAAGTTTGATCATGCTCTGTACCTCGATGATGAGCAGCTGCGAAAAAAGGTCGGCTCGCTGTATGGCATCTGCAAACCGACCTTTCCGCATTATTGTAAACGAACGAACCTTAGAATGCCGGGATGATTACGGCATATATTCGAGCATGATCTTCTCGCACCATGCGTCGATGTTCTGTGCAACCAGTGCCCAGTCGATCTGCTGTGCGGGCAGCTCTGCGATGGTCTGGTTAAACTCGTTGGCCTTACCAACAGCGTTGGTGTTTGCCGGCAGGGTGGAGAAGACCTCAGCCCACTCGCCCTGAATCTGTGCACTGCCGAACCAGTTGACGAAGCGCTGTGCCTCTTCCTCGTTCTTGGTGCCGTTCACGATGGCAACGCCCTCAACTGCATAGGGAACGCCAACATCGGGAATTGCGTAGCCGGTCTTGACACCGTACTGCTGGTCGCGGGTCTCAACGCCGGAGGACCACATCTGACCGCAGACAACGGTGCTGTTCTCGCTGGCGATCTGTGCGTACAGGTCCACGCCGTCCTCATTGGGCACACCGTGCTTGTAGTACTCGGCGATGGCATCCCAGCCTTCCTGTGCAATGCCCAGATCACCGTTGGGGTCTGCATAGCGGGTCAGGATACCGGCGATGACATTGCGGACCGTGCCGCCGGCCAGACTGGTCAGGTACTCGTACTTCTTATCGAACTCAGGCTTGGTCCACAGGTCGGGCCAATCGGTGGGAGCCTGATCCTCGGTGAGCTGGTTCTGATCGTAGACCAGCAGAATCGCCTGCTTGACGATGGCATGGTAGTAGCCCTCGTCGTCGTTCAGACCGGCGGGGATCTCGTCTGCCCACTCCGGCACGAAGGGGATCAGGATATTCTCAGCCTTCAGGGACTCCCAGATGATCGCGTTCAGACCAAACACAACATCAGCAATGGGAGAAGCCTTCTCAGCCAGCAGACGGTTCTGGGTATCAGCAGCACCTGCGCCGACCACCTGAACCTTGAAGCCGTCCTGTGCGGCACGCTCGATCAGCCACTCGTCGCGGCCGTCGGTCTCGGAGTTGGTATAGACGGTCAGGGTAACGCCGGTGCCCTTGTTGGAGGGGGTGTTGTCAGCAGCGGCGGAAGCAGCGGTGCTGGAAGCAGCGGTGGAGCTGGAAGAAGAACCACCACAAGCGGTCAGTGCAGCAGCGGCTGCGGTAAAGGTTGCAGCCTTGATGAAGCTGCGACGAGAAATCTTTCTCATGACTTTTCTCCTTTTTCATTTTCCTCAGTCAATTTTGCGGGGAGCGGCTTGTTCCCCCTCGTGTTGTGCTCAGTATACCGCCAAAATTGGAACGAGTCAATCAAATACAGGTAAAATTTCAGCCTGCAACGCGTAATTCTACCATATTCACAGGTAAGGTTTACTTTTTATGTGCAATATGACAATGATTCACGGGCGCTTTTCGCTCTTTTGCCCGCGAAACTTTGTTAAAATAATGACTCGTTCCAATCTGAACGGCAGATTTTTACTTTTTTTCTTGTAATTTTTGACCGTTTAGGATATTATCATAGAAAAGACCGTCTGCAAAAAGGGGGAAGATCCTGTGCCAACCATCAACGATATCGCCAAAGAAGCCGGCGTATCCCACGGCACCGTTTCCAATGTTCTGAACAAGACCGGAAAGGTCAGCATCGAAAAGATACAGCTGGTAGAAAATGCCATAAAGAAACTCGGCTATGTTCCCAATGTTCAGGCACAGCGGCTCCGTCAGGGCTCGCCCAACACCATCGCCGTCATCCTGCCATCTCTGAAGGAAGCCAAGTACATCGATTTTTTCACGGCGCTCCAGCTGAATTTTCCCAAAAGCCAGAAAAGTCTGCTGGTGTACCAGACCGAGGATATCCCTGCGGAGGAAGAGGTCATTCTGGACAATCTGCGGGCATCCGGGCTGGCAGCCCTCATCGTCATTTCTACTTTAAGTAAAGAGTGTCTGGAAAAATACCGTTCTCTGCACTGCCCCATCGTATTTGTGGAGCGCAGGCCCAGAACGCTGCGGACGGACGAATGGTTCCTTTCCTTTGACCCGCAGAAGATCGGTGCCGCAGTGACCGCGTTCTGTGCCCAAAAGCATTGGCGGTCAATCGCCTACTTCGGGGTGGAAAGGCACGGCGAGGCCGAAAATCCCATCTTTTCCAGCCTGCAAAAATGTGCGCAGGCGCAGGGGCTGGCACTGGCACACATCCCCTCCGGGTATAAGCTGGCGCTGAATCAGGCCTTTGAGCTGGCGCAGAACGCCGACCCCTACGATGTGATCCTGACCCAGAGCTCGGTCTGCACCGATGCGCTGCTCCGGGCGTTCCGGCTTTTGCATATCGAAAAGATCCCGCCCATCCTCACCATTGGTGCCTGCGCTGCCCTGCCGGAAAAGGCGGTGGAGCTGTATCATCTGGATTACGGCTTTCTGGGCATCCGCATCATCAAGCTGTTTTCAAAGCTCGACCGGGACTCTGCCCCGGCGGAAAAAGAGCTTTTCTATGCGCCAAAAGGCTTTGCCGATTCCTTCCCCGGGCTGCAGCGGATGCCGGACACCCAGCTGACCATGCTCACGCTGGAAAACCCTTCCACCCAGGCACTCCGCAAGCTGCTGCCGGAATTTGAGCACCGCAGCGGCATCCGGGTCAAGCTGATCGGTGTCCCCTACGATGACCTGCTGGCACAGCTGAACCTCATAGGGCCGCATTTCACCTATGATATGATCCGTATTGACGTGGCGCAGTTCGGAGACATCGGGCAAAGCATTTATCGTCCGCTGGACGAGCTTTCCATCTCCCCGGAGGGACTGTCCCCCCGGCTGATCAAAAACGGCTACGACAGCTACTCGATGCTGAACGGCCGGGTCTATGCCCTTCCCCTTGATCCCAGTGTGCAGATCTTTTTGTACCGCACCGACCTGTTCCACGACGCCAAGCTGTGCCGCGCCTACTACGAGCGTTTCCACGAAAATCTTGTGGTGCCCACCACCTACGAGCAGTATCTCCACGCTGCGGAGTTTTTCACCCGCAGCTGCAACCCGGACTCCCCCACCGAGTACGGCACCACCATGACCTGCGGCTCTGCCTCCGTTGCGGCAAGCGATTTTCTGCCCTTCTACCTTTCCCGCATTGACCGCTTCGGCTCCACGCCGGAGACCCTCCGGCTGGACTGCCCCGAAATGCAGGCGGCCATGCGCCAGTATCATGCACTGGAAAAGTTCTCCTGCAAGCAGAACTGGTGGGGCGACAGCATCCAGAAATTTGCGGAGGGAAAGACCGCAATGACCGTCATCTACTCCAACTATGCAGCCGAACTGATCAACTCCGGAAATTCGGTGGTCGTCGGTCGGGTGGGCGCGGCCATCCTTCCGGGATGCAAGCCTCTGCTGGGCGGCGGCATCGTGGGCATCTCCCGATACAGCCAAAAAGCGGAAGCCTGCAAGCAGTTCTTCCACTGGTACTACTCTGCGGATGTGGCTTCCCTGCTGGTTCGTCTGGGCGGCACCTCCCCCATTGTGGATGCCTATGAGGATTTCCAGAATTACAGCATCTTCCCGTGGATGAACACTTCCAAAAAGAGCTTTGGATTGGGACAGCGCGGGGTGATAAACCAGACCCCGGAGCGGTTCTCCATCCCGAAATACGAATTTGCAGTAGGCACTGCCGTCCGCAACGTGGTGCAGGACCTGATGACCCCGGAGGATGCCAGCCGTATGGCGCAGGCCCTTTACGATGCCGCCGACCCGGTCTGCCGCTAAACCGGAACACAAACTGCACGAATATTGCAAAAGCCCACAGGCCGGAAATCCATCTGACCTGTGGGCTTTTTGTCTCTTTTCGGTTCTCAGTGCTTCGGTTTTTTGCCCCAGAGCCCCAGTCCGCTGCGGCTGGATGCTTTGCCGTGCTTGGGCGCTGCAGCCGGCTTCGGTGCACGGCTGCGCTTCTTCTCTGGCTTTGGTTCGGGTTCCGGCTCGGTCCAGGGGAGCAGACCGGCCTTGGACTCCGCTTCGGGCTCCGGCTGTACGGGTTTCGGCTTCTCCACCGGCGCGGGCGCAGGCGGTGCTTTCGGTACGGTCTTTGGCTTCTCCGCTGGCACGGGTGCAGGCGGCGTTTCCGGCACAGGCTGGGGGGCCGGAGCTGCCCCCGAAGCCGGCGGTGCATCCGGAATGGACTGCGGCTGCTGGGCAGCGCTGCTGTCCGCCGCCGGTTTCCGCTCTGGCCGCTTCCAGCTGCCGTCTTTTCCCATGCGGAGCAGCTCCCACATGATCTCATCATCGCTCCGGGTATTCTGGCTGCGCTGCAGATCATCGGTCAGCTCGTCCATCACGCTTCGGCCATCTCCTGCCGGTTTCCATGTCGGCTCCAGCGCGGAATCTGCCGGACGGAGCAGATCCTCCGGCAGCGGGCTGTCGGCGTTCTCCGGTTTCTTCTTTTTCTTCCGGATGGGAGCTGCGATGTGCTCCGGATGGAGCGGAAAGATTTCCAGCGACTGCACTTCGTTGACCACACAGCCCAGCAGCTGCACACCGGACTTGTTCAGCTTTTCAATGGCATCCTGTATGACAGGCAGCGGGGTGGCATCGTGACGCACAACGAACAGTGCATGGTCTGCCAGCTTGTTCAGGCGCAGCACATCCGAGGAACGTCCCACCGAGGAAGCATCAATGATGACATACTCGTAGGGCTCCATGATTGGTTTCAAAAAGTCGAACAGGGCGGCATCCAGCGGCACCGCATCGGGTTCCAGCACCATCGGCAGAAGGTCCAGATAGCCGGTCAGTGAAATAACCGCTTCCGGCTCGGCAGATTCGCCTTTGTACAGGGCATTCAGCGTCCGGCTGTACGGCAGATCCTGCAAAAACATTCCGCCCAGGCGGGGAGCACGGGTATTCAGATCCAGCAGCAGGGTGCGCTTTTCCATATCGGACAGCTGCAGGGCCAGATTGGCCGCCACCGTGCTCTTGCCTTCTCCATCCTCAGCCGAAGTCACATAGAACCAGTGCGGCTCTGCCGTGGTGCCGAACCGGTTGATCAGGATATGCGCGGCCGAAGCAAAGTTCTGCACGGCATCGGCATCTGCACGGTGCGTTTCGCTCAACAGCTGCATGCTCTTCTGGAAGTAACTGTTGTCCTTGGGGATGCTGCCCAGAGTTTCGAGCTTCAGGACGTCCTCCACGTCCTTCACATTCAGCAGGGTGGGCCGCAGGAAAAACTCCAGCACCGCCAGACCCGCACCGGCGGCCAGACCCAGCACACAGAAGATCACCCACAGGCGGACATACTGGCCGGCACCGCCGCCCGTTGTAGAAGCTGCTTCCGGAGCGTCGATCATCGCCACAGAGCCCATCATCAGTGTTTCCGGCAGGATCTCCTTGATGGCATCCACCAGCGCATTCATCAGCTGGACGCCGGCCTCGGCATTGTTCCAGGTCAAAGTAAGCAGCAGCACCTGCGTCTCATTGTAGCGGCTCACCTGCAGATTCTGAGAAACATCCTGTGTTGTGACCGATACAAGGCCCGAATGATCAATGGCAGTCTGCAATGTGCGCTCGCTCTTCATCACAAAGGTCGCGGCGTCCATCATATCCAGGGTCTGATAAAAGGTGTTTGAACTCAGATAATCAGAATTATTGTATACAACGCCGTCTGCAGAGGGTTGGGAGGTGATCGCAACGGAACAATTGACCGCGTAGTTGGTACGGCTGTTCCGCAGAAAGGAGACGCCGCTGAACACGAATCCGCAGAAAAAGCCCAGCAGGCCCAGCACAAGGATCGTCTTCCGGTGTTTGAAGACAGTGTACAGCAGGTCGCTGATGCGGATCTCGTCATTGTCCATTGTTTCTCACCACCTTTACGATTTGTTTTCGCTCTGGTCGAGGGTCTCGTCCTGAGCTGCAGCAGCTTTCCGCGCCTTGCGGCGGCGTGCAAGGATGCCCCACAGGAACACCAGCAGCCAGACCACACCGGCGGCGACCACAGCCAGAACGGCCAGAGCCACCGCACTGCGCAGCGTAAACACCGGCACGGTCCAGTTCTGCGTACTTGCCGTATCCTGTACAGTGAACGGATATTTCCGGGCATTTGCGGGATCTGCCTTGCCGCGTACCACATAGTAGCTGCCCTCGGTCAGATCGGTGAACAGCTGGCCGGAATCGCTGGACGTCCAGCTCCGGATCAGCTGATCCTGCTCGTTGTACAGGGAGAGCTGTTCGCCCTCCGTATTGCTGCGCAGCACCGTATCCACGGCAGAGATGGATACCCGCAGGAGCCGGTTGGTGATGTCCAGCGTTGTGCTGCCTGCACCGTCGATGCGGCCGTCCGCAGCGACGATCACCGTGTGATCCGTGTCATCCGAACGGTAGTTTTCCGGTGCCTGCTGTTCGCGGATAAGATAGGTCGTGCTCTTATCCAGATCGGTCAGACGGATCTGGCCCGCCCCATCGGTCGCCACTGTCTGGGTGGTGCCGGTGCGCCGGTTGGTCACCGTAAAGACTGCACCCTCCAGAGCGGAGGAAGTAAGCTCGTCCGTGACGTTCAGAATAATCTTGGTCTTTTCGGTATCGATCTTGTGCAGCTCCGGGTCGCTGCCGTTCTTCTTTTCCACTTCTGCATCCAGATCCTGCTGCATGGTGGTGTAGTAGTTGGGGGACGACTGCTGCTGCACCGTGTACTTGCCAAGATACAATTCCACGCTCTCGCCGTAGCCGGTTTCGTCACAGGTGATGGTATCCACCTGCTGGCCCTGCGTATAGCGCACCGTGCCATCCTTTGTGATGATATCTTCGGCTGCGATCACCCGGAAGGTGCCGCCGCCTACAGGCTGCTGTGTTTCGGCATCGTTCATCTGCAGCCGGATGATGTTTTTGCAGGGAGCCACCCGGATCTGCACGATGTAGGGTTCCGGCCAGTCGTACATGCGGTCCACATCGTAGTAGGTGTCCGCTGCCGCATCGTATCCTTCCGGCTCACTGAGCTGACGGAAGTAGTAGCTGCCCTGCCAGATCTTTTCCGGCAGATAGAAGGTGCCTTCCCCGGTGGTCTCATACTCCCGGTAGCTGATCTTTTCCGGGTAGTAGGTATTCAGGGTCTGCAGGCTGCCGTTTATCAGATGGGCCGTATCCGTGCGGTACAGCTCAAAGCGCACACCGGCTTCCTGAATGCGCCGCTCGGTCTCCTCATCGATCAGCTCGGCAAACACGGCGGCCTTAACGCCGTCCTCGTCGTAGCCGCCGCCACCACCGCCGCCGCCGGTCTGGATGATCTGCTGATCGTATCGTCCGTCGCCGTCGCCGGGGTCATCATCGGCACCGCCATCGTGCCAGCCGTCGTAGTCGTCGTCATGCCAGCCGCTGGACGCGGCCTCCTCACTGGAAGAGGAGGGCTCTTCGAGGCCGGTATAATCGCTCAGAAGATAAAGGCCCAGTAGTGCAATGATCAGAAGCAGCACATACACAAGGGCGCTCATCATATCGGTCGCCGGCTGCCAGAAATTGTATTCTGCATCCGGATCCTGTCTGCGTTTTCTCGTTTTCATCCGGAGTGCCCCACTTTCAGGATCCTGACAAATTCATCCACCGACAGCGGACGGGAGAAGAGGTATCCCTGCCCTTCGGTGCAGCCGGCTTTGCGCAGCACGTTCAGCTGCTCGGTGCTTTCAATGCCCTCGGCCAGCAGATTCAGCCGGAGCGTGCGGGCCTGTGCAAAAATACCGGGCAGCACATCGGTCTTATTCTGCAGCGCAGCGCTGCGCAGATCCAGCTTGAGCAGGTCGGTGCCAAAGCCGCCCAGTGCGCTCAGCTCCACATAGTCGCCATCAAAGCCGTCCAGGATCACCCGGAAGCCCATCTGCTGCAGCTGTGCTTCCGTATCGCTCAGCGCACCATGGGTCTCCAGATAGGCAGACTTTGCAATATCGATGTTCAGATATTTTGGCGGGATACGGTATTTTTTGAGCATTTCGGAGAAAAACTCCGCCACATCGGTGGCCAGAATATCCGTCTTTGTAACATTGACCGCGATGGGAACCGGGCGGACTCCCGCATCGATCCACACCCGGATGGTCTTGCACACTTCCTCCCAGATGTACTGGTCCAGCTTGGTGATGTAACCATTATTTTCCAGCACCGGGATGAACACGGCGGGCGAGATCACGCCCAGCACCGGGTGGTTCCAGCGCACCAGCGCTTCGGCACCGACCACCCTGCGGGTGTTCAGATCATATCGGGGCTGCAGGAAGAAGGTGAACTCGTTCTTGCGCAGGCCGTCCAGGATCTGCGGCATCAGTACGCGCTCGTTGAGGCCAGCACTTTGCACCGTCTCGCGGCTCAGAACGCCGTTGCCCGCATTTCTGGGCAGGCGCTCCAGCAGTTCCAGGATCTGCCGCACTTCGCGGCGGCTGCTGTAGCGCGCCTGCTCGTCGGTGGTGGGAATGACCGACTTGTGGAATTCTTCCAGAAACAGTCCGGTCTCACGATTCATGATAGTGCGCAGGACATTGTTTGTGATGTTGAAGAGGATCGACAGGATCACGCCTGCAATAGAGGTATAGAATGCCGTGTTGATGCCGGCCAGAATGGACTGCACGCTGCCCAGCGCTGCTTCCACCGTGACGAAGCTGATGCCCCGCAGGCCCAGCAGCAGACCCACGAAGGTGCCAAGGATGCCCAGACCGGTCAGGGTGCCGGGCAGCTGTGCGATGACGCCTTTCCATGTGTGCAGCGCCAGCACGTCTTCATTGAGCACCTCGTCAAGATCGCTGACGATCTGCCCGGTCTCACGCTGATGCTGCACTTTTTCACGATATTCCTCAAACAGTCCGTCCAGCGTCTTCTGCTGGAAAAAGCGTTCGATCTGCAGGGCCGCGACCCATGCGGAGCTGCCTTCGGTCTCAGACGCCTTGCGGATGCTTTTTTGGCCGTTCAGCAGGCCGCCCGTAATGGAGATGGTCGGTAAAAGGCCATGGATGCACCCGGCCAGTGCAATGATGCACATAAGACCAACGATCAGCGCTGAGAGCAGATCCGGGGAGTACGCTGCAAGTGCAATGCTGCTTAGAAGCAGCACCGCCACAGACAGGTAGGAAAACAGCTTCATATTTCCATCCTTCCTCTTGTTTTGAACGGAGAACCGTTTTCATAAGCAGTGCACACTGCCGGAACGGCTTTTTTGCCCATATCCATTCGGTGCACTCTGCTTACGAAAACGCTTCCAACCGAGCACAAAACACCTGCTCTTCCGAAAACGTTGCCCCAAACGGCCCCTTTATGTAGAAATAGACTGAATTTTTGATGTTTCAGATACACCCTGATAAAAATGTGCATTTTTTGAGTGTCAGGCTTTCATTTTACCACGTTCTCGGCGAAAGAGCAATCATTTCCGGAAGAAATTGGAATGCGGAAGTTCCAGCCATGGAGCGGGATTTTGGTGCATGAAAGCCGGCATCCTGCGTCTCTCACAGCGCAGCGCGCGCAGCCATCATGCAGCCGCTGCGGAAGACCGGATGGGGCCGCTGTGCGCCGGATAAAAAAATGCCGTGGATCCTTTGCAGGATGCACGGCAGATCCGCTATGAAACAGGACGGGCCTTACGGTTCGTTTTTCCGGGCGAGGTCCTTGGTGTACAGGGCACGGGTGGCGTTGAGCACGGCCAGCACCATCACGCCCACATCGGCAAAGATGGCGGTCCACATGCTGGCCATGC
>ENA-OUQW01001772-OUQW01001772.1-human-gut-metagenome-genome-assembly--contig:-NODE-1772-length-20400-cov-4.596805_pt1 | contig 20400 bp, 20 predicted proteins | sample MGYA00248464_ERZ548849 | MGnify/ENA primary metagenome ERZ548849 (study PRJEB26491, sample SAMN04978193) | human gut metagenome | host: Homo sapiens | study: EMG produced TPA metagenomics assembly of... | reverse complement strand
GCATTGATTCAATACCTTTTTCATATATTTTTCTTGTACTTTTTTCTGATATTATTACTCTAAATCCTAAATTTGTGAATAATGTAAACCAGAATGGATAGTCTTCATACATATTTAAAACTCTTGGAATTCCTATTGTTCCTCTTGGTGCATCTTTTTCTTCTAATGGTGTATATCCAAATATTCTATCATATTTATATTTTACTAAGTTTGGTAAATCTTTGTGTGAATTTACTATTCCTTCACCTTTTTCACATCTGTTTCCAGATATATGTCTTTTTCCATTACTAAATCTATTTATTGTTAATTGACAATGATTTTCACATCCATTACATCTTGTATGTGTTACTTTTATATCTAATTTATCAATTTCTTCAATTGTTGCAAGTGTTGAATGATATTCCATGTCCATATTTGCTTCATATTGTTCACATGCAAGTAATGCCATACCATAAGCTCCCATAAGCCCTGCTATATCTGGTCTTGTTACATTTCTTCCAACAATTAATTCAAATGCTCTTAATACTGCTTCATTATAGAAAGTTCCTCCTTGTACAACAATATGGCTTCCTAATTTTTTTACGTCTCTTATTTTCATTACTTTTTGTATTGCATTTTTTATTACTGAATATGATAAACCTGCTGATATGTCTCCAACTGAATATCCTTCTTTTTGTGCTTGTTTTATTTTTGAATTCATAAATACTGTACATCTAGAACCTAAATCTACTGGATTTTGTGCTTCTAATGCTTCTTTTACAAATTCTTCTATATTTAGGTTCAAACTTTTAGCAAATGTTTCAATAAATGAACCACATCCTGATGAACAAGCTTCATTTAACATTATATTGTCTATTGTGTTATTTTTTAGTTTAATATATTTCATGTCTTGTCCACCAATATCAACAATACTTGTTACTTTAGGTTCGAATTTTTTTGCAGCTGTATAATGTGCTATTGTTTCAATTTCATTTAAATCTACATTTAATGCTGTTTGTATTAATTTTTCTCCATATCCAGTTACACCACTATAACGAATAATTGCTTCTTTTGGCATAACAGAATACAATTTTTTTAACATTTCTATTATACTGTCAAGTGGTTTTCCACCATTTCCTTGATATGCTGAATATAATAATGTTCCATCTCTATCTATAACTACTAATTTTGATGTTGTTGAACCAGCATCTATTCCTACAAAGCAGTCTCCCTTATGTTCTGATAAAGGCTTTTTTTCTACTTTGTCTTTATCATGTCTTGCTTTAAATTCTTCATATTCTGCATTTGTTGTAAATAGTGGTTTTAATGGCTGTGATGTTGTATCATGTGATTGTCTTAATACTTGTATTTTACTTTTTAATTTTTCCACACTTATTGGAGACTCATCTTTTGCTTCTAAACATGCTCCTTTGGCAACTAATAAATGTGCTTCTTCTGGCACTATTGTTTGCTCTGGTGTTAAATGTAATGTTTCAACAAATCTTTTTCTTAATTCTGGTAAATATGTTAATGGACCTCCTAAAAATGCTACATTTCCTCTAATTGGTCTTCCACATGCTAATCCTGATATTGTTTGATTTACAACTGCTTGTAAAATAGATACTGCAATATCTTCTTTAGCTGCACCTTCATTTAATAATGGTTGCACATCTGTTTTAGCAAAAACTCCACATCTTGATGCTATTGGATATATTGTTTGATATCCTTTTGCAAGTTCATTTAACCCTGCTGTATCTGTATTTAATAATGATGCCATTTGGTCTAAAAATGCTCCTGTTCCACCTGCACATGTTCCATTCATACGTTGTTCTATTGATTTTCCAAAATATATTATTTTAGCATCTTCTCCACCAAGTTCTATAACTACATCAGTTTGTGGTATGTATTTTTCTACTGCTCTTTTACATGCTACTACTTCTTGAATAAATGGTACATCTAAAAATTTAGCTGTACTCATTGCTCCTGAACCTGTTAATGCTATTGTAAATTCTTTATCTTTATATTTTTCTACTAATTCTTCTAATACTTTACATACTGTATTCTTTGTATCTGAATAATGTCTTTCATATGATGTATATATTTCTTTTAAATTTTCATCCATAACTACTATTTTTACTGTTGTTGAACCTACATCCATTCCTATATGTACTAATTTATTCATATTTTTTCCCTCTATACTTTTATTCAATTCTTCTGCTAATATATCATATTACTATACTTTTTTCAAGTTAAAGTTTTTTACTGACTTTCCATTTTAATGCAGTTAATTATATATTATATTTATGAATTATATGTGAATTATTCTCCAAAAGTAAAAACGGCTCTCCTATAGGAGAGCCGCCGTGTGCTACTTGGTTATTTATCTTTTATTCGCCAAACTCTGCAGTATATTCTGCATCAAGTACACCATCTTCTTTGATTTCATACGGTACAGCAAAAGACTTATTGTCTGTCGTCACATATGCAATGTAACGTCCATTCATACCAATTCTGATAAGACCTTTTACATTATCACAAATGTGAATCTGTTCTTTGGTTACCAGATTAATGAGCATCAGCTCATTTTTGGGAGTTACAAAGTAAAGTGCTTTACCTTTCAGATCAACGAATTTTGTGTATTCTCCACTTTCTGTATATGGATCAATCCGCTCTACATCTTTGTGGTAAGTTCTATAAAAAGTACTCCCACAGACTGGACAAGTTTCTTTCATAACATATTTTTCTTCCTCATAACAAGGAGTAATATATGCTGTAAGTTTGCCATCTTGGTCAATTTCAGAAACTTTTATGTTTCCTTCATTGTCCTTAACTGCCGAAATCGCAGTTCCGATTTCTTTAGTAGCAAACGCACTAATGCATCCAGCCACCAAAACAATGCTCAAAATAATGATACTAATGAATTTTTTCATACTGCTTACCTCCATTTTTTGTAGCACACTATTACTGATTCGTCTTTCGAATCTATTAATATTATATCATTTTTCTTATATATTGTCAAAATGAAGCCCCACCAACGGGATGGCGGGGCTTCATTTATGGAGGGCAGGCATGGGCCAAAGATTATGCCCTATTTATGTAATAAAGGTTTTCTATTCTATATGTATTAGAAAGGAGGAAAAATCATGATGAGGTAGCCTATAGAAAACCTTAATCTCTCCACAATCGCATTTAGCGATATTTACTACTCTAGTATAATACATATTTACATAATTGTCAAGTTTTTTTTATATTTTTTTATATTTTTTTATATTTTTTTACATTTTTTTGCTATTTGTATAATAATTTTATTATTTTTCTAAATATTTTTTTAAAAATTTACCTGTATAACTTCTTTCATTCTTACAAATTTGTTCTGGAGTACCCACTGCAATTATCTCTCCACCTGCATCTCCACCTTCTGGTCCTAAATCTATAATATAATCTGCTGTTTTTATTAAGTCTAAATTATGTTCTATTACAATTATTGTATTTCCTGTATCTACAAGTCTTTGTAAAATATCTACTAATCTATGAACATCTGCAATATGTAGTCCTGTGGTTGGTTCATCTAAGATGTATAAGGTTTTTCCTGTTGCTTTCTTAGAAAGTTCTGTTGCCAATTTTACACGTTGAGCCTCGCCACCAGATAGTGTTGTTGAAGGCTGTCCTAGTTTGATATAACCTAAGCCAACATCATACAATGTTTGAATTTTTGATTTTATTCTTGGTATTTTATCGAAGAATTCTAATGCTTCTTCAACAGTCATATCTAACACATCTGATATTGATTTTCCTTTATATTTTACTTCCAATGTTTCCTTGTTATAACGTTTTCCTTTGCAAACTTCACAAGGAACATAAATATCAGATAAGAAATGCATTTCTATTTTTAAGACTCCATCTCCAGAGCAAGCTTCACATCTTCCACCTGGAACATTGAAGCTAAATCTTCCCTTGTCATATCCTCTCATTTTTGCTTCGTTTGTGCCTGCAAATAAATCTCTTATCATATCAAACACACCAGTATATGTTGCTGGATTTGAACGAGGAGTTCTTCCTATTGGTGATTGGTCTATGTTTACTATCTTGTCTATATTATGAAGGCCTTTTACTTGCTTGCATTTTCCTGGCTTTTCATTAGAACCATTTAAGTCTCTTGCAATCGTCTTATATAAAATTTCGTTTACGAGTGTTGATTTTCCTGAACCAGAAACACCTGTTACACATATAAATTGTCCTAACGGAAATTTTACTGTTATATTTTTTAAGTTGTGTTCTGTTGCTCCAACTACTTCTATAGATTTTCCATTAGACTTTCTTCTTTTCTTTGGAACTACTATTTGTTTTCTTCCGCTCAAATAATCACCTGTTATAGAACCCGGTGTATTTTTTATCTCTTCCGCAGTTCCTTGTGCCATTACATTTCCACCATGTACTCCGGCTCCTGGTCCAATATCTATAATCTGGTCAGCAGCATACATCGTATCTTCATCATGTTCTACAACTATAACAGAATTTCCTAAATCTCTTAATTTCTTCAATGTAGCAATTAGCTTGTCATTATCTCTTTGATGAAGTCCAATGCTTGGTTCATCAAGAATATATAGAACTCCTGTAAGACCAGCACCGATTTGGGTTGCAAGCCTAATACGTTGTGCTTCACCACCAGATAAAGAACCAGCTGGTCTCGAGAGTGTTAAATAATCAAGTCCAACATCTATTAAAAATTGTAAACGTTTATTTAACTCTTGTAAGATCTGTTCTGCAATCATTGCCTGGGTTGGTGTAAGCTCTATGTTATTTATATATTCTTTTATTTTATCTATTGACATATCTGTAAGTTCTTTTATGTTTAAATCTCCAATTTTTACAGATAAACTTTCTTTTCTTAAACGTGCTCCATGGCATGCAAGACAAGGAGATTCGCTCATGTACATCTCGTAAAAACTTCTCATACCATTAGATTTTGTCTCGTTGTGACGTCTTTCAAGTGTTGGAATTACACCCTCAAATGAAGTAGAATATTTTCTGGTTCCGGCAGCAGATGTGTATTCAAAGTCAATTACTTCATCTCCTGTACCATATAGAATTTTATTTAAGAAATCCTTTGGTAATTTTTTAATTGGAACATCTTTAATTTTAACTCCATAATGTTTTGCAATACTTTCAAAGTACATCTTAGCCATAGTATCGCCTTTTTTCATGGTGCTAGCTCCGAAAGCTTTTACACCATCATATAGTGTCTTATCTTTGTCCGGAATTATTAAATCCTCATCAATTCTCATTAAATAGCCAATACCAGTACACTCTGGGCAGGCACCAAATGGATTGTTAAAAGAGAACATTCTTGGTGTTAATTCTTCAAAGCTAATGCCACAATCTGTACATGCGTAATTTTGAGAATAGATTTTTTCTTCTTGGCCTGGCACATCTATTGTAACTAAGTTGTTTGCGTATTTCATTGCTGTTTCAACAGATTCAGTTAATCTTGCACGAATTCCTTCTTTAATAATTAATCTGTCTACCACAACATCAACATTATGTTTCTTCTTTTTATCAAGAGTAATTTCATCTTCTCCAAGCTCATACATTTGACCATCTATTCTTACTCTGATAAAGCCTGCTTTTTGATAATCTTCTAACTGTTTTGTAAACTCACCCTTCCTTCCACGTACAACAGGAGCTAAAACTTGAAGTCTTGTCCCTTCTTCAAGTTCTAAAATATTATCAACAATCTGGTCAATAGTCTGCTTTTCAATTTTCTTACCACAGTTTGGACAATATGGCACTCCAATTCTTGCATATAATAAACGCAAATAATCATAAATCTCCGTAACCGTTCCAACTGTAGAACGAGGGTTCTTAGATGTAGTCTTTTGGTCAATAGAAATAGCAGGTGAAAGTCCTTCAATAGACTCAACCTCAGGTTTCTCCATCATACCTAAGAATTGCCTTGCATAACTAGACAAACTCTCTACATATCTTCTTTGTCCTTCTGCATACAAAGTATCAAAAGCAAGTGAAGATTTTCCAGAACCTGAAAGTCCTGTAACAACTACCAATTTATTCCTTGGAATCGTTAAATCTATATTCTTTAAATTGTGTTCTTTTGCACCTTTTATAATAATATTATCATTCATTAAAATCATCCTTTAATAAAATTTTTGCACTGTTATTATAGCATATTTATAATGCCTTTTCAATAGTTTTGCAAACTTTTGTTCTTTTATTTTTTATAATTTAAGTGCACTTCTTTTCAAAAGCACACTCCTGTTATTTTTTATTTAGTTTTAATATTGTTTACAGTATTTTTCATAATTTTGTTGTAATTTTTCATAGTTTTCTTGTGATACTGTTATCTTTAATTTAATAGAATTTAGATTCTCATAGTCAATAAGTTTTTTGTTTTTTATATCCTGTAATATATTTTTATACAACATATATCTATTTGTGTCATATGTTACAAGACAATACTGATAGTTTTCGTCATTAGAATTTTTTCTGTTTTCTATTTCTAATTTAGGCTCTATTCCATTCAAATATTTTACTTCAATGTTTACTGTACCTATTGAATTGTCTATAATATATTCATGCTCATAGTTTTTTGTTATCCATAAATTATCAGACATTGGAATTTCTTGTGATAATGTTTTATATTCATTATATTGATTTGTTGAACCATGTTCGAAATTTAGGTATGACCCTATTGCTATTCCTGCTCCTACCCCGCAGGTTATCAAGCCTATTATTGCAATTATAAATATTTTCTTAAAATGTTGTTCTTTGTCTACAACAAAATTAAATGCTAATTCCATAAAGCTATAAAGAATTAAAGCTATACCAATTCCAACAAATGCAATTCCCGCGAATATATTTCCATATATAATATGGTACAATGAAACTACTGTGCAACCAACATCAATTACAAATCCTATTACCACTGGAATTGCAATGAAAATCATAAATAGTTTTATCATTATTACTATGATTTTTTCAATTACTTTTAGAAAAGCTGGACCAGAATGTTTTGGATCTCTAATAATTATTTTTTCTTTTGACTTTTCTTCGTAGTGTCTATTTTCTGTTTTTTCAATAGGTTCTTCAATACTCTTCTTCGTAATATTTTGATCCTCTATTGTTACATAATAATCTAGATACCTAATTTTTAGTAAATGAATAAAAATTACTCCTCCAACTGCAATCAATATAAGCGTAATTACTTTGCTTAATATTTTCCATAATATAGGTAATGGAAGAATTCCATAAATTATGTACTCTAAAAGTTTCATAATTAATAACCCAGATAGCAACAAAATTAGAATTATAAATACCATTTCAAATATAAATTCAATTTTTTCTTTAAACCTCATGCTAACAAACATATTATATAGTTTTGTTATAAAATTTAAAAAGTCTTGCATGCATACATTTAAATCAATCTTGTTTTTCGAACCTTCTATTGAAGTATTTCCCATTGAACCATCATCCATTAAATCTTCCAAGTGGCAATTTAATATTTGGCACATTTGTAGCATTTTTTCCATATCTGGATAAGAATTGCCAGCCTCCCATTTTGAAACTGCTTGTCTAGATACACCTAATTTTTCTGCAAGTTGTTCCTGCGATAAATTATTGTTTTTTCTTAGTTTTGGTAATTTTTCACTAAATCTCATTTTTCTCACCTCCACCTAAATTATAGAGCAAATAAATAAAGTTGCACCACCAATTTTCATTATCTTTTTGTAAACTTTCAGTTGCATTTTATCTTTTGCACTATTTTTTTAGTATAAATAGGTGTCTAATTGTTGTATTTTTAATAATTTACTCTTCAATTAGTTTGCAATATTCTTCTACAATCTTTTTAGCGTGTCTACGATCTCCATATAAGCAATCTATGTATTCTGGAGCTTTTTCTTCTTCATAGCATTCTTTCGTAAATCCATCTATGTATTCAACATATTCATTAACTCTGTTTTCTTTATCAATCATCCAAGGTTTCTTTGGATATATAAAGTGAATTACAGCTAAGTCATCCATCGAATATTCTTGAAAGTTTACATAGTACTCTAGATATGGAAAGAATATATTATACTTATTTTTTAGATGTAACTCAGGTTTATTTTTCCACTCATGGTCATATTCCTGCAATATATCTTGATCCCCTATTGCATCTCGTTTGTCTATTATTGTTTTTATTATTTCTTTAAATTTTTCAATTTGACCTTTTTTAGGCTCTACTACAATAACACCAGATGTAAGTTCTAAGCATCTGCACGTTAAATTTGGACCATAATGTTTATCTATTACGGCCGACATATGTGGTTTATCAAATAAACAATCTATGTTTTGTCTTACATAAATATCGCTATCTATAAATACAATTTTCTCGAAATCTGTTAGTTCGAAAATATTTAATTTATCAAATGTGTAATTCCATCTGTTCTTTGCTCTTGACTTGTTTCTATCTATTATTTCTTGTGGTAAGTCAACTTTTTCTCTTCTTATAGTTTTTATACCTTTTTTATTTAATTTTTCTTCTATCTCTTCAGAAATCTCGTTGCTAAGTAATGCATATAATGGATATTTAGAATGCACATTTTTTAATGCTTGATTTAGTGCAATAACTCCTGGTAAATAATTTTCTGTTGATAAAGTCGTAAAATAAGCCTTCTCTCCCATATTCTCTCCTCTTTTCGCCCAAAAAGGGGCGTCCCTATTGGGCTATTACAAGTTTTTTATTATTTTCAGTAATTGTTTTTTTCAACTTTTTCCAAACAACTTGTACATGTTGAAAATCTTCATAATCTTGTTTTACATTTGAATTATATTTTTCTAGGTCTTCCAATAAAATGTTAAAATCTTTATCTTTAAACATTTTATTCATTGCTGGAATGCCTCTCTTTAAGTTTTTTACTGTTTTCTTTATTTCTTTTTCATAATTTTCTCTATTAGTTGCATACAAATATAAAGGTCTGTATTTAATCCAGCCTCTAGCCACCTTATAAAATCTCTGTTCAACGCTTTTATCGTTAGATTTTGTTTTATCTATTTTCCTTGGATACTTTCCTTCTAAAACATTATTAAATTTTATAAATGGGTCATGAAAATGATAAACCGGTACACTTACCACTTTGTTTTCATTCAATAACAAAGAAAAGAATGCATCTTCTCCTCTTGCCCCTTCCGGATTATAAAATGCCGGAATTTTTTCTAAATGTTTCAAGTTTAGGCACAATGGAGATCCCAATATACGTTTATGCGTTCCTTGGATTTGTATTTCACTCACAGTTTTCTTTTTCATTAATTCTTCATCAGCATAGGCAATTCCATCATTTTTCGACAAATATTCTTTAACATCTTTCCACGTCATAAATTCATTTTTTACAGCCTCTATAAAAGACTTTATTCTACGCTCATGAAATGGATTTTTTAATTCCATATATGGAAGTGGCGAATTATACCCGCATCTATGTCCGAAAGTAATATCAGCATTTTCTATGTTCTCCAAATGCCCTAATATATTATTTTGCGCCTTCCATTTAATGTTTTCGTTCGTATTATTCTTAATACATGCTACTGGGTATTCGTCATCATCCCAATATAAAAAATAATCAATTCCATTAATTACCGCATTATATAGCAGTGTATTCCTTGCTTTTGCATAGCCATAGCCGAAGAATAAATTGGCTTCGTCCATAGTTATTATTTTCTCTTTAACTAATCCTGATTTTTGCTCCTCTATTAATTGGGGAGTAATATGAACAATTTTTATATCTTTATGTACCTCTGGTAATATTTTATAAAAATCTTCTTCTCTAGATTCTTTTTGGTAACTTAAATCATACAATATGAATATCGTTAACTCAACCTCTCTATCAAACTTTTTAGTTTGATTTAATAAATGCTTATATGTGTTGTTTATAACAGCGCAAACATTCGGTCTGCCTGACACAAATCCAATTCCAAATTGTGCCTTTTCTTCCATATTCTATTAATACAGCTCCTTCACGTTATATTTTGCTTTTGCAATTATATCATACTTTTCGTTTAATGGCAATGTTTTCTAGTTTTATTATGGTGTTTTTTAATATGTCGGAGGCTATTTTTAATTATTATAGCTTAATTTCAATATTCTTCATTTCATCATCTATATGCATTTTTTTATAGGTTACTTTACAAGTATCTAACAATTTTCTAGATGCTATATTATTTTCGGAATTTGCATATTTATCAGATAAATATATTACTTCTTTAATTCCAGATTGAATTATCATTTTTGCACATTCGTTACATGGAAATAAATCCACATAAATTTTAGCACCTTCTAAGTCTTTTCTACTTCCTCTATAATTTAATATTGCATTCATTTCTGCATGGCATACATATGGATATTTTGTATCCAAATTGTTGCCTTCTCTATTCCAAGGAAACTCGTCATCATTAAAACCGTTTGGAGTTCCATTATATCCAATTGATAAAATTCTATTATCTGCACCAACAATGCATGCACCAACTTGAGTTGATGGGTCCTTACTTCTCATCGCAGATAATTTGGCTATTGCCATAAAATATTCGTCCCAGCTAATATAATTACTTCTTTTCTTATTTTTATCTTCCATTACATCCTCCATATATATAAACGGTAAATTTTTAAATTTGTCACACAATTATATAAAAAACAATCTAATTTTTAGAAATAAGTTCAAGTTTGTTTTTTGAGAAATCCAGACAAAATCCGAACAAGAGCTACGTATCGAAATTTTTGTAAAATTAAAATTGTTTTTTATATTACTCGCCCAAAAAGGGGCGTCCCTATTGGGCGATTTCAAATGGCATATGTTTCATCAGTTTATTATAGCATTCTCTACAAACAGGTATATATTCTGCGTCTCCAACCATAATATCTGTATCTTTTTGTCCTTTATAATATGTAAATATAGCTTCTTCGCTCTTACAAATTTCACATATAGAAGTCATCATCTCAATATTATCAGCAATACACATTAAATCTCCCATTTTACCAAATGTTTTCTTTTCTGATGTTAAATTTAATCCAGCTATATAAAATTTTTTTCCTTCTGCAGCCATTTTATCTATTGTTTGAATATCTCCTTTTAAAAATTGAAATTCATCAATAAAATATGAATCTGCATCATATTTTTCAAGCTCATTTATGCTCTGAATATTTATAGCATTTATTGAATTGCCTGCTCTTGTTGATATTACTGCATCTCCTGCTCTATTGTCTAATAATGGTTTAAATACCTTAATGTTCTTTCCTGCAATTAATTGTCTCTTTAATTCATTAAATATCTTCTGACTTTTGCCGCATTTCATTGGTCCTGTATAAACATTAATAATTCCCATTACTGTTACTCCTCCATTTATGTAAATCATATTTATATTTTTGCTGATGAATACTATATATGTAATTAGGATATTTATCAAGTGTTTTTGCTAAAATTATTAATTTGTAATAATGTGTAATATTTTGTAATAATATGAAACTTAAAAAGTACTAGTTCATACTTTAAAATATTACTTCATTACTTTGTTATACTCTTAATTCCATTTTACAAAGCATGTTTCAAATTTTCTATGAATTAGTACTTTTATTGCTATATTTTAATTACATTTTTAAAATTCTATTTTTTGTTGTAACCAGTTTTCTATTTCAGAAATATCAATTCTTACTTGTTCCATTGTATCTCTATCTCTAATTGTTACTTTGTTGTCTTCTAATGTATCGAAGTCTATTGTTACACAATATGGTGTACCAATTTCATCTTCTCTTCTATATCTCTTTCCAATGCTTCCAGCCTCATCATAATCGCACATAAATTTCTTTGATAAATTTTCATATACCTCTTGTGCTTTTTCCGATAATTTTTTTGATAAAGGAAGTACAGCTACTTTATATGGAGCAAGAGCTGGGTGTAAGTGTAATACAACTCTTGAATCTCCTTCACCTAAGTCTTGTTCTTCATATGCGTTACATAAGAATGCTAAAGCAACTCTGTCACATCCTAATGATGGTTCTATAACATATGGAATGTATTTTTCGTTTGTCTCTGGATCTTGATATGATAAATCTTGTTTTGAGTGTTCCATGTGTCTTGATAAATCATAATCAGTTCTATCAGCAATTCCCCATAATTCACCCCATCCAAATGGGAATGCAAATTCTATATCTGTTGTAGCTTTGCTGTAGAATACAAGCTCTTCTGGACTGTGGTCACGAAGTCTGATATTTTCTTCTTCCATTCCTAAATCTAATAAGAACTTTTTGCAGTAATCTTTCCAGAACTTAAACCAATCTAAATCTGTTCCAGGTTTGCAGAAAAATTCAAGTTCCATCTGTTCAAATTCACGTGTTCTAAATGTAAAGTTTCCAGGTGTAATTTCGTTTCTGAAAGCTTTACCAATTTGGCCAATTCCCATTGGAAGCTTTCTTCTTGTCGTTCTCATTACATTTTTGAAGTTTACAAATATTCCTTGTGCTGTTTCTGGTCTTAAATAAATTTGTGCTGTTGAATCTTCTGTAACTCCTTGGAATGTTTTAAACATTAAATTGAACTTTCTTATATTAGTAAAGTTTGTTTTTCCACAATCTGGGCAAGGAATTTTGTTTTCATTTATGTAATTTACTAGTTGTTCATCAGTCCAACCGTCTGCAACTAAATCTTTTCCATTTTCATGAGCCCATTCTTCAATTAACTTATCTGCTCTATGTCTTGTTTTGCATTCTTTACAGTCAATTAATGGGTCACTGAAGCCTGCAACATGTCCTGTTGCAACCCAAGTTTCTGGGTTCATAAATATTGCTGCATCAAGCCCAACATTATATTTGTTCTCTTGAATAAACTTCTTTCTCCATGCAGCTTTAACATTATTTTTTAATTCTACACCTAAAGGGCCATAATCCCATGTATTTGCAAGACCCCCGTAAATTTCAGAGCCTGGATATATATATCCTCTATTCTTGCAAAGTGCTACCATTTTTTCCATACTTTCAATCATAATTTATACCTCTTACATAGCTAAAAAATTAGCGCATTTTGCCATTAATACTACCACTTAATAGTAGATATGTCAAGGCAAAATGCCTTTTTTTGTACTAGTCATTAATTTTTTATACAAGAAAGTATATTGCAATTATTGTAAATTATGTAAATTAATGATATAATAAATTAGCTTGATTTAATTATCAGTTATCATTAGAAAGGATGGTTATCATGAAACGATTTTTAATCGCATTTTCTAGGCGGACTGATTCAAATACTGAATTAAAATTTTCAGTAAAAGAACTGTCTGACGAAGTGTCGTCTCACGCATTATTATGTCCCCAAAGAACATTTATTTTATATGAAGCTTTGGGCGAAAGCATCGACGATATTTATGCCCAATTAAACACTATTAGCTTTTTTAACATTATTAGGTTGGACTTTTCCAATTTGCCTCAAGCAATTGGGAAAATCTATATGTTTGGAAAATTTATGCCGTCCCCTGATGGCAACGGTAACATTATCTACAACAGCAACTGTAAAATTGCTATTCCCGTCGAAAATCTGAGCAGTAATTTCGTGATTGTAAACATTTGAACCATCAACCCACCTGCCAAAGAAATATGGCAAGTGGGTTATATTTATTATATATTACATCGACATTTTTAATACTTTTCATTCCTTATTGCTAATATGTATGTTTTCTATCTCTCCTTTCAATTCTCTTGATATTATATTTTGTATTTGAGCTATTTGCTCTTCTTTCAATTCTTTAGCCTTCACGATTATACTTATACTATCCCCATTTATAAATATTATTAAATCTTGAAATCCTTTGTTTTTTATTAAGTTTTCTGCTATCATTATTGCATTTCTCGTATCATTTATTTTCTTTATTTCATTTTCCGAAATTTCCTTTTGAGTTTCTGAGATTTGACTATTACTCAATATTTTTTGATAGCTTTCCAGCATTTGTGAATACATTTTATCTCTTTCTAGTCTAAGCTCTGCAAAATATTGGTCTCCACTAGTTTCTGTTACAGTTGTTGATGTATTTATTTCATTTTGAACGGTATTTTTATCGTTTTCTTTATTTTCAGTATTTTGTTCATTCGATTTTATTTCATCCTCATTTTTAGTAGAATCATCTGTAATATTCTGTGCATCATTATTATCAGTCACGTTTGCACTCACGAGTGTTGCATCTCCAATTCCAGCATATTTTTCAGAGTCTGTTAATACTGCTGTTTCTAATGCTTGTTTCTCGTTGCTTGTGTAGTTCATGTAACCTGCAGCAATCAGCATTATTGCTATAACAGAAATTATAATTTGATTTTTCTTTAAAATCTGTTTCATATTCACAATCTCCTTTTATCATAATATAGTCAAATTAATATTAACACTAAATTTTTTTAACATTATAATAATTAATATTACACAATCACCCAAAATATAATTTATTCTTCTCAAAATTTGATTTTTTCTAATTTGCAATAGTTTCTAGTCTTTCATCTCAAAGACTTGTATTTTATATGTAGCTAGTCCAGTAACCGCTTCTACCGCCTGCACTATGCTTGTTTTTATGTTTGCATCATTTGCTCCTTGCGCAGTTATTATTGCACCTTCTATTTTAGGATTTATCACGCTTTGAGTTATTGGTATTTTCGTTCCGTTCTTATCTTCGTATATTACATCTTTCTTCGTAGTACTTTCATTCACAGTTCTTGTTCCTCCCCCAGAATCAGTTTCTTCCGTCGTACTAGTGCTGGAATCTTCATCATACATCGGTATAATCTGGCTAGTTTGTGAATATGTAATTAATACTTTTGTTTTACCAACTCCCTTTATATTTGATAGTATATTCTCCAATTTCTGTTCCATTCCAATCTCTTCAGTTGCTGTCGTCTGTGTTTCATTTTCTGTCGTGGCAAGTTTTTTATTTGTATCTGTTGTTATATTGTCTTTTTTCTTATCTCCGCTCCAAATATAGTTAATTGCTACAATTGTTACTATCATTATAATTATGAGTACAACTAAATTTTCCATTTTCTTTTTGCTATTGCCATTTTCTTCACTATTTTTTTCTTTAATTTTCTGAAGTTTTTCCTTAAACATCTTTCTTTATTGGCACTAAAAGTGCACTCCTCCTTTAAGAAATATTAATGTTCTTTTTATCTATGTCATAAGTTTCGCTTATGTAATCTTTTACTTCTTGTTTGTCATCATCACTTAATGTTTTGCTATCTTTTTGACTTATTGTATTTCCAATTTCTACAGTATTTATTACTATTTCATTGTTTTTTCCCTGTTTTTGCTCCATTTTAATCAGCTTTAATGTGATTTTTTCTATTGTATAATTTTCGTCATCTTTTATCTGAATATCTGATGTATCAATTTCATAGCCTTTTTCTTTTAGTTTAGCAGATATATCGGCTTTTAGATTTGATACATATATGTCTTTAATACTTCTAGTATTATTATCTTCAAACTTGCGTGATATTGTGTTGTCGCTTTTTGAAATCTGTTGTTCATATTTTTCTATATCTATTGTGTTTAAATTAATATCTTTGCCACCCAATTTTTTGATTATTGGAGATACTATTGTAAACAATATGTACATTCCAATTACAACTTTCACATATTTTTTACTACTGCTATTTGGCAAAATCATTTCAATTAATGTTGCAATTATTACAGCAACAATTATCCCTTGTGCCCAACTACTAAGAAATTCAATCATTGCATCATCACTCCACTGTTCGATATTTTTATTACTAAAGTTACTCCAATAATAAGCATTACAGAAATACTACACATTATGGCTAATAATAGCTTAAATGTTCCTCCTATCTGACCTAATAATTTTACAATCTTATCATCTGCAATCGGCTGGCATAAAGCAGAACCTAAGTAATAAACAGCCATTAATGTTGTTAATTTTATTATCGGCGTTATGCAAATACTCAAAATTATAATTACTCCAACAATTCCAACTGCATTTTTTAAAATATTGCTACAGCTCATAACCGTGTCCACTGCATCTCCGAAGTATCTTTCCAACAATCGGAATAAAATTTGAAACTGCCGCTTTTGTGGTTTTTACAGTAAGTGCATCAACTCCATTTGTTATGCTTCCCTCAAGAGAAGAAACTCCCACAAATATAGTAAGAACAATTCCCAATATCCAGACAGCTGTTGTATTTATGTATTTCGAAAGCTTGTCTATTTGGACTCTATCAGATACATTTGAAATTACACTTAACGCTACAGATATTAGACTTGCTGGTACAAGCACAACATTTATAAAATTGCCTATAAAAGATATTATCCATAAAATGATTGGCTGTAGCATTCCAGCAGATGCAATATTCCCTGTAGTTATCATAAGTGTTATTAATAATGGAATTAAACAATTTGTAAATGCTACTAAATTGTCAATCGATGTTTTTACCATGTTGATTATATCTGAAAAATTTTTCATTACGATTGTTACGATTAAAATATATGTTATGTAATATGTAATTTGCGAAACACTCTTGTTTTCTAGACCATCTGTTATGCTTCGAAGCACGCTAGATATTATTATAATTACCATAATGCTTCCGAATTGTACTGATTGCTTCTCTTGCTCCACTAAACAGCTGTGCTAAAATTTTTTTGCCTATTGTCTGATTATCCACATTTCCTTTTATAGCAGATGTTATAAGCTCATTTACATCAATATCAAAATCCTCACTCTTGTATTTGTTAGCCTCTTCAATAAAACTGGATATTCCTAATGTACTCGACTGACTTTTCAAGAGTTCACTCGTCATGTTGTCTTCAGCATTAACTTTATAGCAAAAGCTCAAATAGCAAAAATATATTAGCAATATTACAATTATTTTTATTAATCTTTTGTTTTTCATTTTTCCTCCACTACGGTAGAATGTTTAGAATAACTTCCAGCAAACTCGACATTATCGGAACAGACATAGACATTATTATTACTTTACTACCTAGATCAACCTTACTTGCAATTGCAGATTCACCGGCATCTTTGCAGATACTCACTGTAAATTCCGTTAAAATAGCTATTCCAGTAATTTTAATAAGTAAAACTAGAAACTCATTGTTTATTGCTGTTTTGCTTGATAAGCTTTTAAGCACTTCAATAATCCCAGAAAGCTTAGTAGCAATCAATGCAAATATTAATATTCCAGCTATTAGCGAGGCATACATTGCAAATTCCGGCCTATACTGTTTTAAAATTACAATTATTATAACCGCTATTAGACCAATGCCAATTATTTTAACAATATCCATATGTATCACTTTCCTTACAAATTAAAAATTGTCCTTACTGTATCAAACAGAGTACTAATTTCTTTAATTACCATTGTAAGAACAATAATGAGTCCTGCAAGAGTTGTCATCATTGCCTGGTCCTCTCTTCCTGCTCTTACTAAAACCTGATACAATACAGCAACCAAAATTCCAATAGCAGCAATTTTAAATAATAAATTTATATCCATTATTCATCCGTTCCTTTCTTACTTGCACAAGTTTGGTTGGAAAAGAATTAAATTTTGGCAAGGAAAATGAATTTCAAAGGTAAGGTCGCATACGTGGTGTATGTAACCGCGTTTGAAACGATATTTGACATAGCCAAAATTGTAATTATTTTTCAACCTTATGCCTTTTCATAATAGTAATATAACAGCAGTAAGCCCCACAGTTACTCCAAGTGTCTTATATAATTTTGTATTCTTTTGTTTCTCAATTTTTGCATTTTCAATCTGGTCTTCTATTAATTTTTCTGTTAATTCAATTTGGCTTACTTGTCCTTCCACATCTGTGTTTCCTAGCATCTTTCCCAGAATTTCTATGGTAGTAAAATCTTCTTTATTAAGGCTTAGTTTGTCTTGTGATTCTTCTATAGCTTTTTCCCAACCATCTTTTGCACTCATATTCTCCATATTAAGGCTTGCTCTTTTAAATATGTCTCCAACCACATCTTTGTTGTCATCATAAATCTGGTTAAAAATTTCTTGAATGGTTAGTCCTGTAAATTTAATTTTTGATTTAAATATGTTTAACAAATTTTGCATTTTTTCTAATTCTTTTACTCTACTTACGTATTTTTTTGCATATGTGTTTCCTATGTATGTAAACGCTAAAAACACAAAAAATATCAGAATATATTTTATAAAAATCATAGCTTGTCTCCTATTTAAGCTTCTTTATAATATATATTCCGATATTTTTATTTTAGAACTATTTTTTATAAATTTATTGTTTCAAATTCATAATTCGAATCATTTCTTGCTTTTATAACTATTACTTTTTCAAATATTTTTTCTTGTATCAATTCCTTCAACTCTGGATTTTTCATCACATCTTCAATACTATTTCCATGAGCCGTAAAAATCCCTTTTACACCACAGCACATGGCGTACTTTATTGCCTTACTATCTTGCACACTTCCGATTTCATCTGCTATTAACACTTGTGGTGCCATAGAACGAATAGCAATTTTCATTCCAATAGATTTTGGAATATCATTTATCACATCAGTCCTAATTCCTAAATCATTTTGCATTATTCCTCTATAAGTTGATGAAATTTCTCCTCTCTCATCTATTACAACCACATTCAAGCCTTGTATTTTATCTGATATTCCATTACTAATATTTCGTGTTATATCACGCAACAATGTCGTCTTTCCGCATTCCCGGTGGGGAAATTAGTAATGTATTATAAATACTATTATTGTTTTTTATTAATTCATTTATCATACAGTTTGAACAACCTTTTATTTCCCTGCTTATTCTAAAATTTAAACTAGAAATATAATTAAAATTAGCAACTTGTCCATTTACATCTAACACTGCTGTTCCAACTATTCCAACACGATGTCCGCCTTTTATTGTTATGTAGCCATTTGCAATTTGTTTTTGATATGAGTATACGGAATTTTCGCATATTTTTTGAAATATATAATTAATATCTTCTGTATTTATAATGTAATTTAGTATTTTCTGGGCTTGTCCAAATCTTAAAATTAAGGGCAAATTATTTCTTATACGAATTTCTTCAATCGAATTTAAATCTTCTTCATTCAATATTGTTTGTATATGTTGAGGAAAATATTTTAGGAACTCTTCTTTCATTATATTTTTTGTATAATCAATTTATTAATCTATTTAATTGATTATTTCCTTTCTCCTTTGTTAATAATTATTATATGCTTCACATAAAAAAATAGAACCATACATTTTGCTGTATGATTCTATTTATAATTAATTATTCTCACTATTATGGTAAACGTTCATAACATCATCTAATTCATCAAGATTTTCTAGTAATTTATCCATTCTTTCTTGAGCTTTTTCATCTAATGCAACATATGTTGTTGGAACCATTTGAACCTCTGCTTCTAAGAATTCTATTCCTTGGCCTTCTAGAGTTTCTCTTACACTTGAAAAATCTTCAGGTGTTGTTGTAATTGTGTAACATTCTTCATCAGCCTCAAAATCTTCTGCCCCTGCATCTAATGCAATCATCATCAAATCATCTTCTGATTGTTTGCATTCTGCTTTATCTACAACCATTACACCTTTTTTATTGAACATGTAAGAAACACAACCTGTTGTTCCTAAGTTTCCACCGGCTCTATCAAATACGTGTCTTACGTCTGCTGCTGTTCTATTTCTGTTATCTGTACTTGCTTCTACTATAACAGCAACACCGTTTGGTCCATATCCTTCATATATAACTTCTTCATAGTTTTCTGCGTTTCCAGCTCCAGATGCTTTCTTAATTGCATTGTTTATTGTATCGTTTGGCATGTTTGCTGCCTTACATTTTGCAATTACATCTTTTAATTTAGAGTTTCCAGCCGGGTCAGGTCCACCTTGCTTTACTGCTATTAATAATTCTCTTCCTAATTTTGTGAATACTTTACCTCTTGCTGCATCAGCTTTACCTTTTTTAGCTTGAATATTATGCCATTTGCTATGACCTGACATTTTAACTCCTCCTTCTTATTGGCTTTTAGCCTTTTTTCTAAAAATTTCATTTTTTATTGTAACATACTTTTTTTATTTTGTGTAGTCTTTTTACAAATATTTTTGTATTTTACTACACTTATATCATTTATAAAGATACAAATAAAAACTTCATACTCTATTTACTTGTATCTTTTTTCATTCATTTTATTATACTTTAGTATAACTATTAACTTCTTTTTGTAATCTTGTACTTATTTCTTTTGAGTTATTATATAAATATCTACATAAATTGGTTCTAAATAAAGCAAATTCTAATAATCCTTTTTTCTCATAATCATCATTATATTGCTTATAACCGAATGGGCTACTCACAATTTGAATTAAATATAATTGTGCTGCATATTTTAAATCATACTCATTTAATT
>ENA-OUQW01001767-OUQW01001767.1-human-gut-metagenome-genome-assembly--contig:-NODE-1767-length-20427-cov-3.174161_pt1 | contig 20427 bp, 28 predicted proteins | sample MGYA00248464_ERZ548849 | MGnify/ENA primary metagenome ERZ548849 (study PRJEB26491, sample SAMN04978193) | human gut metagenome | host: Homo sapiens | study: EMG produced TPA metagenomics assembly of... | reverse complement strand
GAGTATGAAATATTAGTATCTATAACTATCAATCAAAAAGTAGTAAAAGAATGAAAGCAATTATTATTCGCTTCGAAGGCACTATCAGAAATGAAGAAGCCTTAGTGGGAGCATTTGCTCATGCAATGAGTAACTATGTGACTGTAGAGGATGACCCTAAAGTGGCTATACTAACAGATCTAGAAGTGGAGAAGGCTATTGTAAATAGCGTCATAGTTACAAAAGAACCGGTATCTAATTCTCATATAGAAGTAATTCGTGAATTCTGTAAGAGAATTATAAAGGAAATAGGTTCTCCTACTATGAAGACACAAGCTCTTCTTAACCAGGATATCTGTAAATTCCTTGTAAATCAGAATCGTGAGACAATTGCTGCCGCAGTAAATATCATAGCAAATATTGATACTACTGCAAAATATATTCGTCACCGCAAGCTGTTACAGGAATACGGCTTAGCTTGTTTACCAGGCTTATTAAGAGACATTAATCCACTCTTTAAACTCTTCTAACATGGCAAAGACAAATAGAGATTACGAGAAGCAACAAAAGGATTCTAAAAAGAAGCCTAAGCATAGGAAAATGGAGCCTTACAATCGTAAGAAGTCATGGAAGTAGAAGAAGTGATTAAAAACGAATGTCCTACACTTGATAACAAAATCAACTGTAGTGTATGTACTCATGAGTGTAAACTCAGAATGCAACAACTTGAACAGTCCAAGGAGGATACTTCGCCAGAGTATCCGCCCGCTGTTATATATTACTAATTTAAATTGTTAGTAAAATGGTGGATTTCAGTCAACCAAGAACCATTTATGACCAAACCCCTAAAGGGAGATCTCATAGGAGACACAAGTACCTACGGACTATACAACGGTCAACCAATTAACATTGGTCAGAAGAAGGATATGGGTCATCTACGAATAAGAAATACGAATAAGTAGAATGGTTCTTTTTTTAAACTCTAAATTATCAAAAAAATGAGTAAAACAAAACGTATTAAACAGTTAGAGGTATTCATAGAACTCGAAAGTAAGGAAGTGAACCCTAACAAAGAGTATATTGCTATATGCCAAGAAGCAGTAGATAAACTCAAACAAGAACTGGAGATAGAAGAGAGAAGAGTAAATCATTATCTTATTCTATTAACAGCTAATAAACGTAAGCGTGAACAATCCTATATCAATCGTAAACAAGTCAAAGCAGGTGAACGTGAAAGTTACCGGCAACGCAAAATACGATTGAATAAGGAGCGTAGAGAATCCTTACGCAATGGGTAAGATTATACGTCCTTTGGTTAGGATATACCCAACAGAAAACATCCAAGAAAGAATTAGAGCTGTATCATACTTTGGTAATTTTAGTATTGAATCTGCAAAACTACAATGCAAGAGTAATAATTACAGGTCTATAGATATCTATGTTCGTAATATATTCGTAGCAGTATTAGAAGCAAAAAGAAGATATTTCAAAGGATGTGATTTCATCGAAATTATTTCGTGATTATTAACTATAGTATCAAACCATTAAAAAGTATCAAATTATGGCAGAAGAAAACAAACTGAACATCTTTGATATAAACAACGAGAGTGACGATATCCAAGAGTCAATCTCAAATGCAAACAAAGTAACCGATGACGTAGTAAAGAAAGCAGCCGAAAAGATTGCCGAGCGCCGCAAGGAAAAGCTCACGAACGAACTCATCGACGTGGTTCAAAAGTGTGAATACACTGAGAAATCCGCAGCATTGCAGTTACGCCGTAGTAACCGCGTAAATCAACGTATGAAGACTTATATGAAGGAATTGCACGCAATTGCCGAAGACGTGAAGAGCGGCAAGAAGCCCATTACGGCATGGGATGATGAAGCTCCTGCACTGAAGAAGCAATTCGACAAGGACCTCATTGAGATCGACAAAGATATCGACAAGTCTCAAAGAGAATTGGACGAAATCTTCCCGAACTCATGGTCTTATCGTTGGAATTCTCTGATTCCGCAGCGTAATCGCTAAAGACAGAGAAAATAAAAAAAAGAGGTTCCGAAACCTGAGTATCTTTGTATCTAAACAGGTTTAGTGTTTATGGGGGAATTTGGGTGGAAGCCGTTGGGCTTGCCAGGAGAAATTGGACGCCACTAAGGACCTGAATTAACAGGTCTCATTTAGTATCTTTGTATCAGTAATGAGGAACTACTGTGTACTACTGATCATATGTCTGGGATCGCGACAATAAGATTGTCCCGCATTAGTAATAATGCTGAACTGCCTTAGTCGAGATATCAAATCAGACTGAATAGTGTGTATCTTGTATCATTTACGTTGCTAAGGATGCGAACCACGTAAATCCTATTCATATATTATCAAGATCAGTATAAGAGAACTAACCATTCTCAAGACCATAGGGTATATAGCTTTGGTCGGCTATATACCCACAATTTTTAAATATTATGCGCAAAAAAGAAAGAACATGAATTGAGGCTATATTTTATTCTATGTTTACAGTAGGAATTATTACTGTAATATTACTATTATTAAGTCTCATTTAAGAAATTGACTGTTAGGTCTATTGAATCGTCGTTTGGACACGGGTTCGATTCCCGTATGCTCCACTATGTTCGTTCGACTCGAACCAGTGGCAGCTCCTGTGATGGGTAACTCTTCCTCATGTGTGAAATAACACAAATGGCAACTGAGCTGCAATCGGGGCATTATGGTTTTGACAGCGACATAGAGGAAATAGAATAGGTCAATACGCAGATAACTGGCAATACAAGTTATGTAATGGATTATACTCGCTTAGCAGCGTGATAATCTGAACGGCTAAGCTAATGTCGTAAAAAGCTGGAGTAGAATAACTATAATTGGTTAGAGCGGGGGCGGCGGGAAAGGAGCTGATACCCAATCCCCTCAGGCACCACCAAGTTCAAGGCAGGAGTGCTATATGTAGGTTCGAGTCCTACTTCTACTACAAGAAAATTAGGTTTAATCAATAAATTGTTAATTTGAAATGGGATTAATTAATTTTATCAGAGAGAAACTTCCTGAACCCTTAGATAAGGTAAGTAAGGAATTACGAATGAAAGAGAAATTGATACAGCGTATCAATTCTGTCGTGCCACAGTGTTACAAGAACAGGTATCACTATAAAGAAGGTATTTCTAAAGTAAGAAACATCTTCTTCTTCTGGGAAGAAAGAGGTACAGAAATTCTACATCTTATTGATGTAGACGGAATGACTTCTGAAGATGAGAGAAAATTTCGTGAACTTGAAATAAAAGCAAGAAACTACAAAGAGCAATGCGTATAAGATATTTTGCCTGGTTTGACTCTAAGGCTGAACGTACTGAATTTATCAGTATACTTAATCAGTCTCGTTCAGAGTCTGAAGCGATTAGTAAACTTCTCGATAAATATCCAGACTTATCTATGTCTGCAATATCAGGAGTAGTAAGTAACTTTGTAAAAGAAATCAATAAAAAGTCATGAAATTAAATCATCCTGGAATCTATCGTATTATTGGAGAGCAATTTGAATTGTTAGCCAATATAGTTGGAGAAGTTCCTTGTCTTAGGATTACTTCTGCACTGTTAATAAATGACCTTGTTCAAAAGGGAAAGTTTACAGTACTCTCTGAAGAATCTATTGAGATACAAACTGTATGTCAAAAACCTGATTCTTTTTTGTTTTTAGAGTATGAATACTCAGAAATATGTACCCTACCGCCTTATAGACAATCTATTCGCGGTACGAAAATGCCAAACATTAGTAATGAACAACTAAAGGCATTCACTAACAGATATCTTGAGGATATCAAAATTCCTGGTAGAGGAATTGAAGCTACAAAAGCATATATTCTCAGCGTAACTGATTTCAACTTAGCACAGATAAATGTGCTAATGCTAAAAATAATTAATAGCACTCGCTATGGTCGTAAATAGTCTCACCGCATATCCATACTTAAGAGGATGTCCTATAAGATATTCTCAAGTAAATTGGAGACCATCTTGGTATGTATTCTTAAGAATACAGAATCGAGAAATTAAAAATACAGAATTCCATAAATTCTTTGATAAACAGAACTTAGCTAGGATAATATCATGGTTTGACATGAACATAATACAACAGATTGGCATAGCTTCTAAGGTTACTTTAAAAGTTAGAATTAGAATTGTCTGTGGTATGGTGAATAAATTACCAGTCGAAGTTCTCACTCGCGAATTAAAGATTGAATTTATGGAATGTATTTGGGACGCTTTTGATAAACTATACGACGAGTGGAATGAATGGCATTGCAGGTATATACTTGGATTACCATTCTAAAGGTATAGGGTCTTGGTTGACCCTATACTCACTAAAAAGCCCGTGATTATGACAGATGAAGAAAGACAACAGCTTTTCGATCTGATCAAACAGGCGAAAGAAGGTAAACAAATTGCCTTCACAAAGCTTTATGAGAAGTATAATCGAATTATATATAATACGATATATCGTATTGTTAATAATAAAGATGCTACAGATGATTTATTATCTGTTACTTTTATTAAAGCTTTTTCAAAGCTAGAGAGTTATGTTAACAATATTTCATTTGAAATGTGGTTAAAAACTATAGCTATAAATAGTAGTATTGATTATATTAGACGTACTAAGAAAGAGAATGCAAATTATTGGCTAGACGATAGTACTAGCACTGTTCAGTTGAGAAGTTCGGCCGACTACTCGCCTGAAGATAATTATATCTTCAATGAAACAGATGAGAGACTTTCAAATGCCTTTAGCAGACTCCGGTATAAGTATCGTCATATACTTGAACTACGAACAGTTCAGAATTTGTCTTACAAACAAATATCTGAAGAACTTGGCCTCACAGAGAGCCAGGTAAAATCCCAGCTTAACAAAGCTCGGGAAAAGTTAAAACAATTGTTAAACTAAAAATTTACAAACATGTCAGCAATTTGGATTATTGTGCTATTAATAGTAGCATTTGTTCTTGCGAGAAACTTTCGCAGTGACAAGATGTGGTGGATTTATATCTCCTGCATTATAGCTGGCTTGTTAGTAGGTATGTTGAGTAAGGAAGTAATAGAAACCTCTAAGAAGGTCAATCATACTACTTCCATTACTCAGCTAGTCAACACCGTTGATAACTTCAATTCTACATGCACACAAAGCTTAGTGTGTACAGTGACAGAAGGTACCACCGATTGCCTATCTGGGGTTGTGAGTAACATGGCAGAATTGAAATTAAAGTTATCAGACGCATTGATTAGTAATATCTATACTAACGGGCGTGACTCACCAGCAATAGAGGATGATAGTTGACCTCTCTAAATATTCTATCGACTGAACTAACGTATTATTAACCACCAAAAATTATCAAAATTATGGCAGAAAAAGAAATGACTAAAGCTGAAAGAAAAGCAGCTTTGAAAGCAGCAAAAGCAGCAGCTAAAGAAGAAGCAAAGAATGCTGCAAACAAGAAAGAAGGCAAAAAAGAAGATAAGCCTTCTGATGACAAGGGAAACAAGAAAGAGAAGGAAAAACCTTCTCAAGTAGAAAAACCAGCAGCTGAGGCTCCTAAGGATAATAAGGAACAAGGTCAGACACCCAAAAAGAAAAAAGACAAAATTCCTACTATCATCCCTGAGGATGCTTCTCACGAGAACAAACCTTCTCCGGAAGAGAGAGCACTCAGACGTGCAACCTCTCTTGTAGGTGGTATCACTGGTGCTGGTATTCCTGTAGGTTCTACAGCTTCTTCAGTAGATGGAAAGGCTATGTTGTCATTCGTAATGCAACAGCGTTACGCTAACAACGAAGAACTTGCAAAGCGTTATCCTGAAGTATACGCTGACATCAACCGTACTATTGATGTTGTGAACTTGTTAGCCCTTGTTGACATACGTCAGGACTTATTCAACCGTGATGAACGTGGTGAATTGCAACTTATGATTGACGCAAATCAACTCATGCCGTTGCAAGGTATGGCTGAAATGTTGGGCATTAAGCTCGCTCCAGCTAAAGCATTACCGGGAGGAGATGGTAGCCAGTTGTCTATTGACTTTAACAAGTCAGAAGTTCCTACGGAACTTGCAGAAGATGCTGGTAAGACTATCAAAGCACCGGAGCTTGATCCGAATAAGATCACTACAGATGAGGAAATTGATGCAGCGTTGACTTACCTCATCAGTAAAGAAAGAAACGTTGCAACGAACATTGTTAACACCGTAGAATGGTATCGTACACTGCGCGGCCTGAAAGAAACTAATGCCGACAAGAAGTTAGCATTAGACGAGATGACAGTAGGTGATTGGATGAATGAAATTTTCAGCCGTATCAACCCTGTTAGCTTGCTGAAAGGCCTTGGAAGCTCAGTATACGTATATACTTCACAGACTGGTTCTCCGTGTATGGCACACTCTGTACTGCACAATCACTTGACTAAGGCAGGTTGGAGTGAAGAACAAGTTGCAGAAACGGTTCGCGCTCTTATCAATGAGAACTTCCGCTTGAAGCAGAAGGACAACAAAGACCTTAAACCTGAGTCTGATAAGGCTATTACAGCTCTTATCTCTAACTTAGGTGAAGAGTATATTGATAAGTTGTTTGCAGATTGGTCGCTCGATTTGACCGGTGTAGAAGAATCTAAGAAAAACCAACTCGAGAATGATCGTAAGATTGCTCGAATGGTTATAGGTTCTATCAAGACTAACTTCTTCGGAAAGGATGAAAGTCCTAAACCTGATGAATTACGTCTGAAAGTCGGCCAGATTATCAATCTGTATCGTGATCCGGCTTCTCGTTTGGCAGCATATTGCCAGTCATCCATCACAGCTCCTACAGAAAAGGAGTATCCTGAAAAAGGTGGAGACAAACCGGCAGACGAAAAAAAAAACTAAGCGCTTGGCGTAGGTTTTTAAAGTTTGTAGGTTTCGTAGAAGAATAACCATTCTCTAAAACATCATAATCAATATGAATTTTAGAATAATTACGGCTGTCGGCATGTTCATCGCCAGTTGCATAATTGGCTTTGGACTGCGACAGACAGTCACAGTAGTACAGGCAGCCCCTGTAACTCCTTCACCTATAGAGATGCCAAAATTCCCTATAGCAAGTAGTGAAGTGAAAAAGTCTGTCGAGAAGATAGATGTCGAAGTTGACCTATCTACATTAGAAGTATCCGTGAAAGGAACAACAGACGCAATTGTGAATGTAAAGACTACGGGTGAACCTAAACCTGTAGTTAAGTGGAGAACAAAAGTAGTAGAGAAACTGACTTCAACAGGATATCCGAAAGTACGTAGTGTTAGTAAGGTATCTGATGACGAATCACCAGTAACTCCATTATCTAAAGTGGACTCCTATGGTAAGTAATTTAGTTATACTAAAACAAATGATACGCTTATCACGTATCATTAAGGACATGAAAGAAGCTCGGTGCAAACTGAGCTCCATCATGGCCCAATCCGCTTACTTCATAGTAGAAGGAGATCAGTCTGATATCATTAGAAATCAGACTAAGAGTAGTATAGGAAATTGCTTATATACTGAAAAGTACTTACGTTTGTCTGTAAGTAATGCTTGTAAATGTTTGGACGGATTTAACGCAAGTATCATGGAACCAGTAGATTATATCAGTAGTAGTGATGTAAAAAACAAGTTCGTTGATATTTGTAAAGGTAAAAGCATTGTTGCAACAATTAATCTTACTTCTGGTGAAATTACCTTGTTAAAACCGAAACATTCAAATGTAGCTGAAGAGAAAAGCTCAGTGGAAAATAGTTAATGACATTAACCACTATAAAAACCTATAATTATGTCATAGTTCGAGAGGAGCAAAACTATAGCGTAAATCACTCCAGGGAAGTCATGCGGTAAAGCATATAATAATGCTGGTCGCGCCCGTTAGGGAGCTTAGAGTCATTTCTCTATGGCCCGAAAAGATACAGGATCCGAGAATATGTTAGCAGCTAACACTGTGAGATTACTCAAAAGGTAGGATGATAGGCCTAAACGTCTGAAAAACGGAAGGTAAAAGGGGGACAGAGTGCATAACCCTCTATAAGTAACGATATGATGAGAACCGTATTGGCGATTACTGTTACTAAAGACTCGTAGTTTAAGAGAAGACACACTGAACTACAAAGCAAGCAAGGAGAACGAAATCTTCTATATTACTCGTATGTATTATCAAGATATGAATCAAAAAGGAGTATAAACACGATGATGAAACAGGAGCAATAGGGTTCCTGACTTATCCCTTTGGAAAGGATAGGTAAAGCTGAGAGGCAAAGGTTAGTTTCACCTTAAGAAGCAGCCAACTCATGGAAAAAAAGAGATAGCAGAAACGCGACCACCGGTCTCCAAAATCGGTCAACAAAAGCGTAACTATACGTCCAGAAAGGAAAAATAGATTGCTAACTATAGTGTTCAGCACACATCAGCTGTGATGCAGTATGCAATTGTGGATACTGGAACTTGTGCTTATGAAGGTAGTAAATTACTGATACTAATGTAAGGGTAACCGTGTTATGGTACACACTATGTAAACTTGACTGATTATCGTGGAGCAGGAGCCAATCCTGTGCCTTATGGTAAATAGGGTCCTCGTGAAGGTGGATACGCAATGTTCCAAGGATGAAGTAGGGGTGATGTATATGAGATTGATACAGCCTTTCAAGACTGAAGTGACTCACGTGCTTAGTCGTTCGTGTGAGTATAATTGAATGAGGAATGACTAGTCCCAGATGGACTAAGCGGTTTGAGGGCGCGATAACCCTGATTCTAGATGCAGTGACCTTTAGCAAGTCATATTATGCAGCAAAAATACACTAAGGTGACGCAGAGAAAACACCTATTAAAAAACGGCAGAGCTTATAAGTTTCAAGATATGTAAACTTCGTCTTAATATAATGCAGTTCAATCCAGAATTGTTGTTATTAATAGATGTACTTAGATTAAGGAGATACAGAAGACTATGTCATTAGGTTAGGAGTATAAGATGTTATACTATATTTACTAATGTATCTACGCTGAATAAAGCCAGCTATGAGTAAATGTGCTTTAATGTTTAACCTTTAAAAAACTGGGAAGTTCAATGATAGGTCAGAAGTATAAACGTACATTGTAAGTATGGAATATGGAGTCCGAGTCACCCCGACTGCCAACCGTTATGCCGACTGTTAAGACACTCGTAAAGTATATAGCAGCAACTATATATGTAAGAGAACGCTGAATCGTTAGCAACCTGTTGCTACTTCTTATACTGTCTCTATAAGGGTAGTAGTACACTTATGTGAAGTATCCATAAGCAAGACAAGGGAATGATAAAGGGTGGAAATCCCAATATTCGTGCAGTATAAACAAACAAATCCTGGAAATGGTACAAGTGGGTCATGCTATAAGCAATGAGCTTGTGATTTTAGTAACGTTAGATTAAACGACCCTCATTCGCGTAGAATGTTGTAATTCCTATATGCCTGTAGACATACCATTTGTTGATGATAGGCTCTATATATTATACTAGTACAATACTTATGCTAGATTATATGATATATAGTACGGACGTTTTCGTATTGAAAGTTCAGCGCAACGTAAAAACGGTCTGAATGAATACGCAAGAGTTGATAGACTTTTTGTAAGCAAATAATTCTATCTACAAACATACAAAGTATTTTCATATCTTTTTATCAGAAGTAACTCTCAGAGTATTTCTCATAGATTTTTCAAATTTATTTTCAAAGTAAACTGAGTAGATTATGTGATTGAATTCACGCTAATATTTCAAAGCTTTTTAAAGCGGTACTATATAAGACGAGTACATTAGTAAACAAATAATCGAAAGGTGGAGAGCATTAACAAAGTATTAACTAAAAACTAAGAAGAGTTTCGTATTGGTGAAATCAAGCACGGACTCAGAAAGGAAACATTCTTATGGATAATAAAGCATCTGCACCAGTAGTGAGTGCATTAGTAGGTAACCAGAGCGTTGCCTCTCAGGTTTTAGCTCGTTACCGGGCAACAGCAAAAGAGTATGGTCGCTATTTTGGCGAACAAATCTATACCGTAGTAGCAACCAATCCTGACCTGAAATGGAAGGAAGATGTGCTAAACGACAAAAATACTTTACGGAAAGAAGTCAATATCTTTGTAGTGAAGGCTATTGACATCTTAGACGTTAAGTTCATTGCTAAAGACTTGGACGGTGAGCCGAAAATTATGTTGAATCCTGACGATAACGACCCGAACCTTGTGTTCCAGTTAGTTAAGCCAGAATTTAGCAAGGCAGACCGGAAAAGTGTAGCAGAATGTATTGAACGTATCGGCAAGAAAGGCAGTCGCCCGATGTTCTTCGCAGCAGAGGAGTTGTCTATGCTGAACGAAATGCTGGCTATTCACAATCGTGGTGTCCTCAACTTCTATGAGGAATTGTCTCGTAAGTATCTTAAGCTTAGTGAGACTGTACGAGATATGATGGACCAGTCAGCACGCATGGAACTGGAATACCAACGGCAGTGTGGCGTAGTTTCTGATGAATCTGAAGTTACACTCCAGGTAAACTTGGAAGAATCTGCAGAGTAAGTAAGCTATGAGCAGAATATCTAAATCTAGAGTTGATCTTCTGCAAATACTTATTAACACTGAGCCTACCATATTAGCTAAAGTTCAGAGTTGGGACGGAAGCTCTAAGATAACTCCTAATGCTACTTCTGTAAGAGAGGATGGTCAGGTCTTCTTTTACTATGGCAAAGGACCTTTATGGTGGCAACGGCTATTGAATACTTATGAATCGGTGAGTATTCTTGATGTAGCAATTCGTATTGCAGATGCAATAACTGGTTCTGGTGGAACCAGGAATGAAATAGCTTTCAATGGTATTACACAAGCATTACTTGAGGAAGCAGTAAAAAATCGTGATCTCGATTGTGTTATAGATATCTTATTTGATAACTTGAGAACAGCTTCGACTGGAGAGCTGCGCTCTAAATATATCAATAAGGAAGCTATTGAAAAATTCGCAAAAGAGAAGGGCCTAACCGGCAAAGTAGTCATTAGTGATAACACTTTTGGCTTCGCTGGTATTGAAATTAGACCAGGCGTAGTTATACCTGTAAAACTAGGCAAGGTTAAAACTTTATAATATTTGAATTGGAATATTATCTAAAAACTATATATTTTCACGGGGTGAATTGGCCCCGTCTAAATACAGTACTGTAGCTCAATTGAATAGAGCATCAACCTTCTAAGTTGACGGTTATGGGTTTGAGCCCCATCAGTACTACACTAGTAGACGTAATTTGGTCAAGTATTAACTTAAAAAAATCAACTTGAACATGAAATCAATTACATCTAAATATATTATTACACGTCGTAAAGAACTTAGTAACGAGATTACCAAATACTGGAATATTATCAAGAATGAAAATGTTATCCCTACGGGAGCTAAGCGTAACTTTGATTTGAAGGCGCTGATTCTTGACATCCAAGCAAAAGCAGAAGAACGTATCCTGTTAAAATTGTACTTACAGTGCATCAATATGGGTTATAAGAAGTTCTCTGAGTTACCAATAACTAACAACTATCTTGATATCTTTACTTTGTCAGAGAAGCAAGAACAGTTGTTTCACTTAAGTAAGATTAAGACTCTTGATCCTAAACTTAAGCGTGCTAAAGGCAAGAAAAACTTAGATAAGACAGAAGAATTAACTTCTGCCTATATTAGTAGTTTGAAGGCTAAATTACAGCTGGAAATAAATGCCTTGAACAAGAAGATTGAAGACTTCAATAATGGTGCAGAACTCAATATTGAAGAAGCACCGTTATCATTAGCAGCATAAAAAAATGAAAAAAAGTATATTATATACGTAAAAGTTTTTTTTTGAAAGTAGCAGTAAATTTGAGAATAGAGTAAATTCTATTCTCAAAGATATTGCTGATAACAATACCATAGATTCAGTAAGTTGGAATAACAAAGCTATCATGGTATATTATGAGATAGAGAAAAAGAAGCCAGCAATAAAAGGCTTTAGTAAATAACCATTAAAATTATCAAGATTATGAAAAAGAATAAGAACTTTAAGATAAAGAGACAAACTTTAAGAAATCAGAAACGATCAGTTAAAGCTAAAAAGCGTAATTATCCCAGAATCGTAGTAGGCGGCAAGTTCGTCAAGAAACATTGCCCAGTAGAAACTACAAGGGATTTCGAGATCGGTCCGTCTTTAGTAACTGTAGTTAAAGATGGGAAAACAGTAGAATGGAACTCCTGGAGTTCTAAACAGAAACAACAGCCTACCAAAGTAGCTATTGAAGCTATGAAGGAAAATAAGGCTATAGTACAGTCCAAGAAAGAACGTATCAAACAAATTCTTATGAAAGCAGGCTATGATCCAACTGTGAACTATACCCGTAAAGAGAAAAAGAAATTTACTCGTATAGTTAAAGACAACTTGTTTGTCAAAGCTAAACCTACTGCACTTACTACAAAGCAGATAAAGGACAAATTGAAAGCTAATCGAGCAGTCAAAAAAGCTGAATTAGCAAGTAGGAAGGCTAAACTTGCAGAAATGCAGGCTAAATTTGAAGAAGAAGCTCGTAAGCCTTTACCCAGTAAGGAAGGCAAACAAAAAGGCTTTACAGCGGCTGAATTAGCTGTTAAAGAGAAGCCTAACAAGCGCAAATTCAAGTATACTGTACAGAGAAGACGTAGTGACGATGAAAAACGTGTCTATGACTTCAAGACAGACTACTTTATTGCACTTACAAGAGACGATGCCAAAAAGAAAGCAGCAATAGAAGCAAAGAAGTTTAAGAAAGATACTTCATTTGCCGGTATTACTGTACAAGACATAGAAGGTGATAACAACATCATCTACTATGACGGTAAATCATTATTAGCAGCTTAATTATTAACTAAAAATTATCAAGATTATGGGAAAGCAGAATTATACAGAGTGGAAATTAGCAGAAGCTAAAAGAATCAGACATAAAGCACAGAAAGATGAGCGTGATAAACGCTTAGCACAAAGTGTAGCTGATAAAGAAAAGAATAAGGACAAAAAGCACAGAAGACTGGTTAAGTCCAAGATTGAAAGAGCTTCGTGCAAAGAAAAAAGCACAGGCTAAAGAACAAAAAGCTAAACAATTAGCAAAACAAAAAGAAGCAAGGCTTCGTTTAGAGAAACCTAAATGTCCCTTGAAATTCTTATCATTCTATGAAGGTAGAAATAAGAACAGAAAACAGCATGTTGGAGGCTGTAAAGGAAAAGAAAAACCAGCCGATATAGCATCTAGCCGTAGCTATTATCGCAAGATAATTAAGCCTATGCTTAGAGCAGCTTAATTCTTCGTTTTTTTTCATGAAGTTCCTGTACCAGAACTGAAATGGTACTGTTTTCCGTGTAGCTTAAGAAGAGGTTAGAGCCGCAGCAAAATGTAAGTCTGTGTGATTGTGTCAGTTCGAGTCTGACCACGGAATCTAACTAATATTTTTGATATGATTATACGCGACAAGAAGGTCTATGTATATGATATTGAAGTATTTCAAAATATCTTTCACTGTTCTGTTAAAAATACAGAAACAGGAGAAATATATAAATTTGAAATCTCTGAAAGAAGGAACCAGCTAAGAGAATTAGTAAAGTTCTTTAAACAAGTAGACTCTTACATAAAATGGGGTGATTTTTATACTACAGATTTAGAAATAGAATCTGAGATTATCTTCTGTGGATATAATAATCTGCATTATGATAACCCTATAGTAAATTATATTATAGAGTATGAAGATAAACTCATGAGTTATAATGTAGCTACAATATGTAGTTCTATATTTAACTTAAGTAGGACTATTACTACTTCTACAGAAGATAATATAGAAGCTTGGAAACATTGGAAGTATCAGATTTGGTTTGATACTTTTGATTTACTTACTATGCTTTACTCTAATAAACTTAGAGTAGGTTTGAAAGAAATTCAAGTAACTATGCAATATCCTAATGTACAAGAATTTGTATGTGATTGGAGTAAGCCTCTTCCATTAGAAGATTTTGACAATATGATTGATTATAATATCAATGATATAGAGTCAACTGCAGAGCTTTTAAATAGATGTAAGAAAGATATTGATTTACGTATAGCTATTGAAGATGAATATGGAGTACGAGTCCTTAGTAAGGATGGTGTAAACATTGGAATGAAGATTTTAACTCAAAAATATCTTGAGAAAACAGGTTTAACTTGGTGGGATATTGAGGGATTAAGATCGCCAATGGATTATATACCACTAAAGGATGTAATACTACCGTTCATTAAGTATGATAGTCCTATTCTACAAAGAGTATTAGATGATATGAAAAGTCAGATAGTATCTCCTGGTAGGAAAGGTTATGAAAACAACTTCATATTTAATGGTTTGCGCTATACTGTGGGAGTAGGCGGGATTCATTCTAAAAATGATCCTGAAATCATTATTCCTAAAGAAGACGAAATGCTAATAGACATTGATGTTGCTTCACTATATCCAAGTATGCTAATAGAATATAAATTCTATCCTAAGCATCTTGGTCCAGAATTCTTAGAAGTATATTCTCAAATTAAAGATGAAAGAATAGAAGCTAAGCATAATGGAGATAAAGTGAAGAATGAGACATTAAAGTTAGCATTGAATGGTTTGTCAGGTAATCTACAAAATCAATATAACTTCTGTTATAGTCCTTTTGCAGTAATGCAGATTAGGATAAATGGACAGTTATTATTGCTAATGTTAGCCGAAAAGCTAACACAAATAGGATGCCGAATCGTCCAGGCAAATACTGATGGTTTATTTGTATTACTTAAGAAAAGTATATATGAACAGGCTAACAAGATTTGTCGAGAATGGGAACAACTTACAAGACTTACTCTTGAAGAAGAGCGTTTTGAAGCTATGTACCAATATGCAATTAATGACTACATTGCAGTTAAAGAAGGATATAAGGAAACTAAAAATCCTGATTTAATTAAGACAAAAGGTATGTTTATTACTAAAGTACTATTAGGTAAGGGATTATCTGCAAAGATAATACCTGAAGCTATTATAAAGTACTTTGTAGATGGTATACCAGTAGAAGATACTATAAAAGGATGTACTGATATACGTAAATTCTTGATGTCTGAGAAAACTGGTAAACAATGGCATGTTGAATACATGAACCAAGAACAACAGCGAACTAATCGTTTCTATGCATCTACTAATGGTGGATACTTATGGAAATGGAAATATTCAGATAATACTGATGCTAAATCATATCAGAATATGCTTACTGCGTCTGGTGTTACTCTTTTGAATAAGTTCGATGACAAACCAATTGAAGAGAGAAAGATTAACTATAGGTATTATATTTATGAAGCCTATAAGATAATCCGAGACTTAAAACCGTTACAACTGAGCCTATGGGATTAACAAAGGCTTTACCAAAATATTTCAAAGAACTATAAGCTCATATTAAATATGAGAATATGATTTTAGAAATAGATACTTCTATCTTAGATAGAATACCCAACCTAACTATTAATCAATTAGTATTCCTAACTATCGTATTGAGTGATATCAAAACAATCAATCAAGACATTCAGAGACTTCTCAGCCTAGTTAATGAAGAAGAAATACGAGAGTTAGAGCATTTAGGTTTAATCTCTATCCAGTATGATGGAGATACCAAAGTCATAAATAAAACAAGCAAATTGGTTGAACTTCTAAAAGAAGATAAAACTATGTTTGATGAATTTTATGACCAATTTCCAGTTTATGTTATGAGACCTGATGGAACTAAAGGTTTCCTCAGAGCAAATGTAAACAAATGTAGAAAAGAGTATAATCGTATAGTAGGCAAAAGCAAAGCTATGCATCAACATCTTATTAATTGTCTTAAATTTGAGATAGATAACAAGATGATGACCGGTAAAATGGGTTATATGAAAACTATGTGGAAATGGCTCACTCAACACGAGTGGGAGACCTACGATGAACAAATGAAATTAGATAAACCTTCAACCATAGATAACTATAATTATGGAACAGAACTTATCTAAAACGCTACCATTCCGTCATATATCTTCAGCTACAAATGAAGCAGTAGAGTATATACGTAGAAGAAAAAATCATGAGATTATTTCACTACGTACAAGATGGAATAAGTTCAATAAATCCTGCATGGGTGGTATTGAACCTAATACGATATATACTATAGTAGGTATATCTGGTAGTGGTAATAGTGTATTTTAAACGATATACGAAACTATAGTAATTCATATACGTTTGTATTATAAAATACAAAACATTATGAAAAAAGTAAGAACTATAGCTAATTTTAATATATTTGATAAAATTGATTCAGAAGAAAAAGCTTATTGGCTTGGTTTTATATACGCAGATGGAAATATTGCTTCTATAAATACTAAAAATATACGGCATAATTTTGAATTAAATTTATCCAGTAAAGATTTAAAACATTTAGAAAAGTTTAATAATTTTATATCTTCTAATAAAGATATAAGAATAGAAAAAGCAGGAAATCTATATCAATACGAAAGATGTAGAATAACATTTGCAAATAAACATTTCTGGAATGTTTTAAATAATTATGGTTGCATACCAAAAAAATCATTAACTTTAGAATTTCCTAACGAAAATATATTTGAAAATAAAGAACTAATTAAACACTTTATTAGAGGATATATTGATGGAGATGGTTGTATAAGTTATTGTGATAAAGATCATAAACATATGACTTTACGGATATTAGGAACTGAAAAGTTCTTGAACACTTTACAAAATTATCTTCCGTTAGAAAAGAAAAATAAATTAAATAAAACTAAAAATATTTATAATTTATCTTTTCAAAAAAGTAGAGGAAAATATATATTAGATTATATATATAAAGATGCAACAATATATTTAAAACGTAAATTTGACAGATACACAGAATATTGCCGTCTATATCAGGAATGATATATGATAATTATCGAGCAAATACGGGGAAGACTGAAATGTTAATCCCGTGGTAAATAAATAGATTACGAAAGGCTATTTATCACCGTACAGCGTAGGAATTGAATAAATATAATATTCCCAAGAGTGTTCGATATCCCAACTGAAATAAGTGGATAAAAAGGTACGCGGAGCTATGTTGAATAACAAAACATAGAAGTATAGATAAAAAACTATACGATAACAACACTGAAATCTTCATTTGTGAATACGCTTGAAACTGATTTAATAGATTTAAATTCTAAACAGGATGTTATAGTACTTAATTTCTCATTTGAGATGTTAAGTTCTAGGCAGGTAGGTAGAAAAATGAGCAGTAAGCTAAGGCAAACTACTGCAGAGCTATACAGTGCTAATAATGAATTAGATGATGATTTATTAGCTAAAGTTGAACAAACTTCTCAACAAATAAAATCATATCCGATATATTATGTAGATACACCGGGTACTGTTGACGATATAGCATCTACTATAAACTATTTCTACGAGAATAAAGCTAAAGGCAAAAAATTTGTGATTATACTTGATCATACTTTACTTGTTGAAGGTCAAGCTCGTGAAACAGCCCTGCAAGTGATTTCAGATTTACAGAAACTATTTATCAGAGTAAAGAAGTTACCTGATACTACTATAATTCAGTTATCACAGATGAATCGAAACATTGAGAGTCCTGAAAGAATTAATAACCCCTCTATGCATTATCCAATGCGTAGTGATATATCTTCCGCTGATACTATATTTCATGCATCTGATTATGTTATATGTATCCACAGACCGGAACTACTCAATATACAACAGTATGGACCAAATCGTTTACTAGTGAAGAATAAAGTCTACTTGCATATACTTAAAAATAGGGATGCAGGAGAATGTGCGATATTAGAGTTTGATAACGATTTGAAATACAATAACTTAATTGAGACTATACGAGATGAGGAACCAGTGATGAAGATTTCGTTTAGTAATAACAATTAAAAAGGCTGAAAATTATGAAAACATATACATTTAAGTTACCGAAAAACAATAAAACTGCAGATATCTACAAAGAATCTTTGATGAAACGTGTTGTTAACGCTTATCCTTGGTTAACAGTAGAAAGTAATTATGACTATCCTAAATGCACTTATGGCATTGAATATGCTGGTGCTGGTGATTATATTACTCTTGGCTTGAGTAAGACTCATAACATTGGATGGTTGCCTAAGGAATGTGCAGAATGTCCGTTCAAGTGCTTTGCTGATGGTAGCATTAACTTTGACCTTGAAAAAGAATTCTTTAACGCATTGTCTGCACTTGATATTTATGCTAAGAAGAATTATCCTTTTAAGAAGGATTACGACTTTGAAGATGAATTCGGTACACCGATTAAGATTTTTGATAACTTCGTACAGATTGGTTACGATATCATCCCGATTGCAACTGGTTCATTGAACCATTTGAAACCGAAAACTAAAAAGACTATTATTGATATCACGATTAAGATTAAAAATCGTGGTTTATTCTAAATAAATATCCAAACTATCAGAAACTACCAAAGCATTCTCAGAGGATACAATATAATTAAAGCTTTATGATTGTATTACCGAAAGAGAAAGTAAAAGCCAAAGTAGAGAATCCTCGATTCTTAATTATATTTGGCAAACCAAAAGCCGGTAAAACCACTCTAGCGTCTAGATTAGATAACAATCTAATCGTAGACTTAGAAGGTGGTTCTGAGTTCCTCGAAGCTCTTGCTGTACAAGCTAGGTCTGTAAAAGACTTAGGAGATATTGCTACAGCAATTAGAGAAGAAATTAAACAGACCGGTAAGAAACCATACAAATATATTACTCTAGACAATGCCTCAAGATTAGAGGAGATATGTCTTAGCTATGCAGCACAGTTGTATAGAGCAACTCCTATGGGTAAGAATTACTCTGGAAATGACGTAAGAACCTTACCTAATGGTTCTGGTTATATGTATCTACAACAGGCTGTAAGAAAAGTTATAGATATGTTTAGAGATTTATGTGATAACTTTATACTTATTGGTCATACTCGAGATAAGTTGATTAATAAGGAAGGAGAAGAGTTATCAGAAATGTCCCTTGACTTAGTAGGTAAACTTGCTAATATTATATGTGGCGAAGCAGATGCTGTTGGCTATGTATATAGAAAGAGAAATGAAACTCATATCTCTTTTGAAGGTGGAGATAACTCCGTTAGAGAAGCAAGAGCACCTCATTTAAGAGGTAAGAACATTGTCATTGCAGAAAGCGATGAAAACAACGATATTAAGGTATATTGGGACAAAATATATTTGCCTGAGTAACTTTTAACAGTATTTTATATCAGTTTAAAAGATTAAGTTATGATTTATAGTACAGAATTAGCAAACCAGATACAAGAGAGTAAAAATAAGTACTTAGAAGCAGGTATTCACGATAATGTGAAATTTGTAAGTGCTAGAGTTGATAAGTCCATTAATGGTAATATCTTTATTGAATTTAAATTCGAGAAAGATGAACAGACTATGACACATACTGAATGGGAGTCTACTAAGAAACCTATGGAATCTGAAGAAGACTTTCAGAACAGAGCAAATAGACAAGTAAAGCGTATATTGCAGATACTTAGCTGTTTCTATCCTAAAGAAGCTCTCGTCTTTGCAGGTTCATCATTTAGTGAATTTGCTAATTGGGTTGTTAATTTGCTGAATGCAGCAAATAAAGATATTTTACTTAGAGTAAAGATAGTTTATAACAATAAAGGTTATACTACATTACCTAACTATTGTAAATTTACTTTCATTGAACCAATGAATTTACCTGAGGGTCAAGTAAGTAAGATTACAGAATTGAATATTGATGTCTTTGTTCGTCCTATCACAGCAGATAAGGAAACAACAGATGTTAATCCGTTAGATAAGGTAGATAAAGGAGTAGCAGATACTCAGAATGACGATTTGCCATTCTAATATAACCTTTTAACAGCTTGCCTACGCTAGGCATAATATAGCGATACGTGAGTAGCATGCCGCTATGTGAGTAATTCATCGGTGGCATGACTCTTAGAGGAATCCGATGCAAGCCGTGAAAGGCGGTGGCGAATTACAAAATTCATAGATTCTGGATAGCATGCACTCACGTTTTTATAAGGAAGTATAGCTCAGTGGTAGAGCAAGTCCGGTGGATATAGGAGATATAAATCTGAATAAACCTGCGAGAAAAGGCGATAGATTTAAAGGTACTATAGATAGGACCATGTCATGAGTTCGAATCTCATTATCTCCATTAGGCAAGTCTCGAAAGAGCTCTTGCCCAATCCTTCAGCAATATGCTGAACGGAAGGTACCTTGAAAATTGCATATCGAACGAAGAAGAAGTCAGTTGAAAAACTGACGGAGAGCCGAGAAAATTCAAGAACAGGT
>ENA-OUQW01001749-OUQW01001749.1-human-gut-metagenome-genome-assembly--contig:-NODE-1749-length-20543-cov-4.452802_pt1 | contig 20543 bp, 15 predicted proteins | sample MGYA00248464_ERZ548849 | MGnify/ENA primary metagenome ERZ548849 (study PRJEB26491, sample SAMN04978193) | human gut metagenome | host: Homo sapiens | study: EMG produced TPA metagenomics assembly of... | reverse complement strand
ACACAATGATTACAAGGCTTGAAAACCAAAATTCCGAGGTTGCGTGTTCGTGTCCGAACTGCGGTGCGGTAAGCAGTGTAAGAGAGCTTCTCAACGGTTGTAAAAACTGCAAAACTCGCTTTATTATGGACGATTTGTTCCCGAAGGTTACAAACTTCTACTTTGTAAAAACCTATTCGCTTGCGAACAAGTCAACGAAAAAAGTGCTTGCTCCGTACCTTCTCGGCGGAATTGCCGCCGTTGCGGCATTTACGGTATGGGTGGTTGTAAAGGACGGAACTTTTGATCCCGCAACCGCAAATATGGTCTATGAAATCGGCATAAGAGCAATCCCCGTACTGCTCGGCGGACTTTTGGCGGGGTACCTTGCATGGGCATTAAAAACGCTTTTCGGACTTTTTGTCGGTGCGGCAAAGAGCATTCCTATGATAGGTCCGCACTTCAATTGTCAGAAAAGACTTCCGTGGCTTATGAAAGAGGTTAATCCCAACTTCTCATATGAATACTTTATCGGCAATGTGCTTGCTTTGCTCAAGATTATGATTTTCAGCGATGATTACACAAACCTCGCAGTCTATGAGGGCAATCCGATGAAAAATCCTTTCGGAGATATTGTTGACATCAAGTACAGAGGAGTGTCAAAGCTTAATTCATTCAATGTCACAAACGGCTGTTGCTATGTTGATATGACCGTTTACGCAACGACCGTGAAAAACAAAAATTCTTCATTTAGGGTTAAAAACGAAAAGTTCAGACTTACCGTTTGCAGAAGTGTGAACGCCATGGATGACGGAGTTTTCACAATGAAAAAAGTAACCTGTAAAAGCTGCGGCGCAAGCTTTGATGCAACAAGAGAACGCAACTGCCCGTATTGCGGAAATCCTTATCATCTCGGCAACGATGACTGGGTTGTTGTAAGCTTCGGAAAAGGTTAATTTAAATTTCAGAATACATATAATATAAATAAGAGGAAAACGGATATGTTCGGAAAAAACAAATCAACGGGTTCAATCGAGTACATTGTAGTGGGACTCGGCAACCCCGACAGAAAATACGAAAACACTCGTCACAACGCAGGCTGGCTTGCAATTGACCGCATTGCCGACAAGCTCGGTTGTGATGTGAACAAAATAAAATACAAAAGCTTTATCGGCACTTGCACTGTAAACGGCGCAAAAGTTATGCTGATGAAACCCACAACATATATGAACAACAGCGGTCAGGCAGTTGTTGAGGCGATGAACTTCTACAAAATTCCTCCCGAAAATGTCATTGTAATTTTTGATGACATTTCACTTGATGTCGGAAAAATGCGTATCCGTTCAAAGGGCAGTGACGGCGGTCAAAGGGGAATGCGCAGTATCATCTATCTCAGCGGAAGCGATAAATTCCCCCGCATCAAGGTTGGCATAGGCGCAAAGCCAAATCCCGACTGGGACCTTGCCGACTGGGTGCTTTCAAAGTTCACTCCCGATGAAATGAAAAAGCTTGATGAAATTTTTGACAATGCCGAAAAAGCAATCGAGCTGATTATTGACGGCAAAACCGACCGTGCTATGAATTTGTTCAACTGAAAAGGGACAAAGAAATGAATAATCTCAACTTTCTTGTTGATGTCCTCAAAGAGTCACCCGTTTTCAAAACGCTTGAAAAGAATGTCAAGCCGGGCAGAACGGTCTGTGCTTCGGGACTTTCAACAATTAACAAATCAAATATCATCTATGCGCTGTGCCGCCTCAAGGGCGTCACGGCATTTTGTCTCGCCTCCGATGAAAAAGAGGCGCAAACTTTGTGCAATGACCTTTCGTGCATGGGACTTCGTGCCTATGTTTATCCCGTGCGTGACTTCAACTTTCTTGACTTTCAGAGCCGTTCGCACGAGTACGAGCACGCAAGACTTAAAGTTTTGCTCAAGCTTCTCAACCACGAATGTGATGTTGCAATTGCGTGTGTTGATGCGGCGGCACAGCTTACCGTTCCGAGAAATGTGCTTGAACAGTCGGTTATTGAATTTGAAGAGGGCAGGGAGCTCTCGCTTGAAAAGGCGACAAAGGCGCTTACTCTGCTCGGCTACGAACGCTTTGATGCGGTAGAGGGCAGCGGTCAGTTTTCGCTGAGAGGCGGCATTCTCGACTTCTTTATGCCCGACAGCGACTATCCCGTGAGATGTGAATTTTGGGGCGATGAAATTACCGACCTCAGCTATTTTGACATTGAAACACAGAGAAGATTTAAAAAGGCTGACAAAATTACGCTTTCGCCCTCAACCGAAATAGTAATTGAGGACAGAGCCGCCCTTGCAGATAAAATTGAACACAAGGCAAAGCTCCTCCGTTCCAAGAACAGCGCCAAAGCCAAGGAAAAACTTTTTTCAGAGGCAGAGCTTATCCGCAGCGGCGCAATGATTGCCAATGCGGACAAATTTATCAATCAGATTTACGATAAACCCGAGTCGCTTTTTGATTATCTCGACAGAAATACCCTCGTTTTTGCGTCCGAATTTACTGCAATTCAGGAACGGGGAAAGTCAATGGACTTTATCAGCAATGAAACCCTTATGCAAGGCTTTGAGGACGGAACTCTTTGCAGAGGTTTTGACCGCTTTGCGCTCACATTCAACGAATGTACCGAGTTTTTGCAAAGTCACGGAACAATCGTGCTTGAAAACTTTGTTCACGGAAGTATGCCTATCAAACTGTCGGAAATCATCAGCTTTTCAACAAAACAGCTCTCGGCATGGGGCGGTTCGTATAAACAGCTAAAAGAAGATGTTGACGGACTTTTTACCCCCGAAAGCAAGGGCGTCATATTTGCAGGAACAGAAAGAGCCGCCAAAAATCTTTGTGACACCTTTAACGCAGACGGCATAAACGCTGTTTACAGCGAGGGTGCGGATAAGATTTCAAAGGGCGAATTGCTTGTTATGCAGGGTGCATTGAGTGCGGGCTTTGAGTATCCGTCACAAAAGTTTTTTGCAATAACCTACAGTCAGGTTTCGTACCGTCCCGAAAAGTCCAAAAAGAAGAAGAAAAGGACGGGACAGGAAATTTACAGCCTTTCAGAGCTTGCCCCCGGTGATTATGTTGTACACAATGTTCACGGTATCGGTGTGTTCGGCGGTATAAGAAAAATTGATACTCACGGAGTTATAAAGGACTATATCAAGATTGACTACGCAAAGGGCGATGTGCTTTATGTGCCTGTCACACAGCTTGATATGGTTGCAAAATATATAGGTCCGAAAGAGGATTCAAGGGTTAAGCTAAACCGACTCGGTTCGGGCGACTGGCAAAAGGCAAAGGCAAGGGTTAAAACCTCTGTCAAGGACATTGCCAAGGAGCTTATTGAGCTTTACTCACAGCGTATGAAAGCCAAGGGCTATGCCTTCTCGGCAGATAACGAGTGGCAGAGAGATTTTGAACTCAGCTTTGAATATGACGAAACTCCCGACCAGCTGCGTTGTTGTGAGGAAATCAAGCATGACATGATGCGTTCGTCGCCGATGGACAGACTTCTCTGCGGTGATGTCGGATTCGGCAAAACAGAGGTTGCACTCCGTGCCGCCTTTAAGTGTATTGCAGATTCAAAGCAATGTGCATTGCTCTGCCCCACAACAATTCTCGCATGGCAGCATTATCAGACGGTAATCAAGCGTTTTGAGGGCTATCCCGTTCGTGTGGAACTGCTTTCAAGATTCCGTACCGCAAAACAGCAGAAAGAAATTCTCCAAAAGCTAAAGCGAGGAGAAATTGATATGATTGTCGGAACTCACAGACTTGTGCAGAAGGATGTTGAATTCCGTGACCTCGGACTTGCAATCATAGATGAGGAACAGCGTTTCGGTGTTGCCCAAAAGGAGAGGTTCAAGGAACTGTGCAAAAATGTCGATGTGCTTACGCTCTCGGCTACTCCTATTCCGAGAACCCTCAATATGGCGATGAGCGGTCTGCGTGATATGAGCGTTATCGAAGAAGCACCGACAAACCGTCAGCCTGTTCAGACCTATGTGCTTGAACACGATGATGCGGTTATCAACGAGGCAATCCGCCGTGAGCTCCGCCGTGGCGGTCAGGTGTTCTATCTTCACAACAATGTTGAAACAATTTCTTCATGTGCCGCAAAAATTCAGGAGGCTGTTCCCGAGGCAAAAATCGCAATCGGTCACGGCAAAATGAAAGAGGGCGAACTCAGCGAAGTTTGGCGACAGATGCTTGAACAGGAGATTGATGTGCTTGTCTGCACGACAATTATCGAAACGGGTGTCGATTTGCCGAATGCCAACACCCTTATTATAGAAAATGCCGACTGTATGGGACTTTCACAGTTGCATCAGCTCAGAGGCCGTGTGGGCAGAAGTTCACGAAGGGCATATGCCTACTTTACCTTCAGACGGAACAAGGTTCTCACGGAGATTCAGCAGAAAAGGCTTGCCGCAATCAGGGAATTTACAGAATTCGGCAGCGGCTTCCGCATTGCAATGCGTGACCTTGAACTGCGAGGTGCGGGCAATATTATGGGTGCACAGCAGCACGGGCATATGGAATCGGTCGGTTACGATATGTACCTCAAGCTTCTTGATGAGGCAGTAAGCGAGGAAAAGGGCGAGCAGAATGTCACAAAAGACCTTGACTGTCTTATTGATATTTCGGTTGACGCTCATATTCCCGAAAGCTATGTTGAAAGTCTTACACTTCGTCTTGATGTTTACCGCAGAATTGCCGATATCCGCAGTAATGAGGACGCAGACGATGTTATTGACGAGCTGCAGGACAGATTCGGCAAGATTCCGAACTCGGTTCTCGGACTTATCGACATTGCCCTTGTGCGTAACAAGGCTTACTCAATGGGCATTTACGAAATCAGACAGAACGGCACAACGCTCATGCTCTTTGTAAACGAACTCAAATCCCCTCAGGTTGCCGACTTGCTCATTGCTTTGGGCGGAAAGGCAAAGCTTGTTGCCGGAGCAAAACCGTGCGTTGCGGTTGAGTGCAAAAACAGCTCCGCTCCGCTTGAAATCCTCACCAAAATTTTCGGCGTGCAGTAATTTAACGGTATAAAGCCGTAATTTGTTAAGAAAAAACCTCCCGAAACTACAAAAATGCTGTTTTTCGGTGGAAATTCTCAACAAAATTTTATAAAAATGTAGACAATGACGATTTTTTTGTGTATAATCGTAAGGTACATTATCCTGTGAAAGTGTGTTTGCAGGACACTTTGCATTTAATTTTTCAGAAGGACGGTAAAAAACTATGAAGCCTAATATCAAGGTTGGTTCATTTTTACTTGCAATTGTTATGATGTTCTCAGTTTTTGCAATTGCAGGTTGTACACCCACAACTCTTAACAAAGAATGGTCGTATAAGACAAGCGACAACGAGCTTGCCATCGGCGTTTATATCTACTCACTCAATGCAGCTTACAGTCAGGCTGAGTCATTTGCTAAAAAGCTTGACGATTATGATTCGACATCTGACAAGTGGCTTGATGAAAAAATCAAGGACGATGACGGCAACGAGCAGGTTGCAAGAGAGTGGATTAAAGATCAGGCTAAGAAAATGTGCCTCAGCTACCTCGTAGTTGACGAACAGCTTAAAAAGGAAAATGTAAACATCGGTCAGGCAACTCTTGACTCCGCAACAAGTCAGGCTGAATCATACTGGAATGTCGGTCCGTATGCGTCACAGGGTTATGTAATGCCGATGAAGAAGCAGTATGAAAAGTACGGTGTTTCACTCGACAGCTTTGCATACTGCACAACTCTCTACAACACAAAGTATGAGGCTCTCTTCAAAGCAGTTTACGGCAAGGGCGGTTCAAAGGAAGTTTCCGACGCCGACCTTACAAAGTATTTCAAGGAAAACTATACGGACTACTCATATCTTCCCGTGAACCTTTATACATCAACAAAAGATGAGGCAGGTTCATCAAAGAATGTTGCAATGAGCGACAAGGAAATCAAGAAGGTTGAGGATCAACTTAACGGCTACAAGAATGACCTTAACAAGGGCGGTTCTTTTGATGATGTTATTGCATCATACAAGAAGTCAAGCGGTTCGGGAACAGATTCTTCTGTTTCAAAGGTAGAAGTTCTCGACAAGAGCTCAATCGGTGACGAGCTTAAAGAGGCTATCGGCAAGCTTAAAACAGGCAAGGCTGAAACTCTCAAGGTTGGCAGCGGCGACAGCGCAATCTACTATCTCGTTTATAAGAAAGACGTCAGCAAGGATGTTGACAGCTATATCGGCAACGAATCAAACAGAGCCGGTGTACTTGCGTCAATGAAGTCAGACGAATTTTCAAAGTACATTGACAGTCTTGCAGAGAAACTCAAGTATGAAGAAAACACTTCGGTTATTGACAAGTATAAGCCTGAACTCTTCTTCGTTGCGGTTGAGCCTACAACATCGGCGTCAACAACATCGGCATCCGATAAAAGCTCAAAATAATTGATATCGGACATACAACAGACGCATTTTCAGATTATTCTGAAGAAAGGGGCTTTTATGAAAAAACATTCAAAGCTTTGCGCAATTTTTCTGACGGCACTTTTGAGCATTTCTGCTGTGAGCTTTTCCGTATCGGCAGTCGGTGAGGAGGTTGATCCCGGCGGAGATTCAAGCGTTATTGTTGATCCCGTAGAGCCGGAGCCCGAGCCCGAGCCCGAACCGGAACCATCACCGGAACCATCACCGGAGCCTGAGCCACAGCCGCAGCCCGATCCTGTGTATCCGGATTCTTCGGACAGTTCATCATATGTAGATCCCGGCTATTCGTCAAGTGATTCGTCATATGACAACAACTATAACTATGACAGTAGCTATGACTACAACAATAACAGTTATGACAATAATTACAGCAGCAGTCAGACTTACTACTACTCTGAGCCGTCATATGTAGGCGGCGGTCAGTCCTATGTTGCTCCGTCAAATACTGCTCCGTCAGCGTCGCTCATCAAGTCTGACGATAACATTGACGAAAAAACTCTTTCAAGCAACGACTGGTCGGATATCGCAAAAAATCTTAAAAATACCGACACATCGAGTTCTGACGGTGATGACTTTAACTTCATCAAGAACAATAACAGCAAGGGTGACAACGGTCATTGGATGTTCTATGTTTCACTCGTTTTACTCTCACTCGGTGTTGCAGGCATTGTGTACTTTGTAATTTCAACTGTTCTCAACAGAAAGAAGAGAGTCACGGTTGGCGGCAGAAGTAACGCTCCAAAGAGCAAATCTGCACAGCCACAGCGTTACAGCAGTAACGATGATTATGCCGATGATTACTCATCTTCAGGCAGAAAGTCCGAAAGACGCAGTAAGTACGATACTGCCGAAATTCAGCTTCCAAAGAACAACCAAAAGGGCGGAAGAAGATACAAGTAATTAGATAACTTTATAAAACAAAAGCAGTTCCAAAATCGGAACTGCTTTTTTGTTTGACTGTGTAATTAAATTTTCGCATGACTTCTGTTTGAATGACAAAATCAGTTTTTGTCATAGGGCTTTTTGTATGCCTCTTTGAACGGTTTTACAGTGCCGTCCTTTTCTTCAACGCTTACATTGTCAAGTGTTGCGTTGAACTGTGTGCGGATTTCACCGAGATAAATTTTGTACAGCTCTTTCTGCTCTTTTTGCTCAGCCTCGGTAAGTCCCTGTTCCTTTTTCTTTTTTGCAAGCTCGTTAATTCTGTCAAGCATCTTTTTATCCATAAGTCAATCCTCCCGACCGTTATTTTGGTTTTGAGAGCAATCTGCTCCAAAGCTATGATATCACACAATCAGCCAAAGTGCAAATTTTCGATTTCTCGGTTGAAAACCAAAATTTTTTGTGCTATCATTCAATTAAAGCCGTTATACGGCAAATTTTTTCGGCGGTGAATTATGGAAAATTTCAGCTTATTGCACCCGACAAATTCACATGCATCATACAGAACTCTCAACAAAGAGGCGCTGAATGATTTGTCGGTTGATTATATATGTGACGCTCTCACAAAAGAGCAGTATGAACGCAACAGCATAAAGCAGCTGCTGATAAATATTACGGATGACGAGGAAGTTATAAAATATCGTTGCAATGTTTTTGAGGATTTTCTCCGTTTTCCGAAACTTCGTGATGATCTATCCGCACTCCTTGTAAAGCTGAACGATTTGCGTGAAATTGAGCGCTTTCAAAAGGATACCGAGGCATCTTCCTTGTGGCAGCTTGTAAACCGACTTCGTGAAATGGACGGCTATGTCGATTGCATTACAAGAATAAAAAACACGCTTGAAACAATTGAAGTAAAGTCACAGGGCTTGCTTGAACTCAAGAAAAATGTTCAGTCAATTTACAATGACAGCGGTTTTCCCGAACTAAAAAAGGATATAATAGATACGCTTGCAAAGGCTCAAAAGCTCAAAAGCATTACACTCGGTGTGAATCTTGACGATTTGCTCCGCCCAAAGAGTGTGGGTGTAATCTCACTCAATGACAAAGAATTTACCGACAGCGGTATTCTCAAAAGATTTATGAAGTTTACAAACCGTGACAGCGAACTGCACCACGGCAACGATGTTTCGGGATTTTTAAGCTTTCATCCGTCCAATCCGTCAACCTCGCAGTTCGGGCTGGGACAGTTTGTTGTGGGCGCTCAGCAGGATGTAAACCACACCATGAACAGCTCGCTGACCGGCGCAGATCCTATGTCTGACGCACTCAAAAATGTTGTGACCGATATCCTCCGCAGAACCGTAAATGACATAAAATCAATGCTCAACAGATATGTCAATGTCAACGGCTACTCGTTCGTTTCGCTTATGCCCGAAATCATTTTCTATATTCGTTTTGCAGAGCTTTGTGATAAGATGAAAAAGAAAAATCTTCCGCTGTGCAAGGCAGAAGTTTTGCCGAAAGAGGACAGAAACTGCTGTCTTAGAGATGTTTACAACCTTAAACTCGGCATAAAATCGGCAAACGGTGAGAATTTGGATATTGTCACAAACGATATTGATTTTAACGATGACAGGCGAATTTACATTCTGACAGGTCCGAACCGTGGCGGTAAAACCACGATTACTCAGGCGGTCGGACTTGCGTTTCTGCTTGCTCAGAACGGGATATATGTTCCTGCAACGCAGATGAAATTCAGCCCATGCGACAGCATTTTTACGCATTTCCCTGCCGATGAAAACGATACCGTTGACCTCGGCAGACTCGGTGAAGAAAGCAAAAGACTTGCCGAAATTTTCTCCGCGGCAAGCCGTTACAGTCTGCTTTTGCTCAACGAAAGCCTTGCAACAACCAATGTTGCCGAGGGCTTGTACATTGCCCGTGATGTTGTCAAATCAATGCGATATCTCGGCACAAGGGCGATTTTTAATACCCATATGCACGATTTGGCTCGCAATCTTGACGAGGTGAACACAACCGTAAAGGGCGACAGCAAGATTGAAAGTCTGGTAACAGGTGTCGAAAACGGACAGCGTTCGTTCAAGGTTTTCATCGCTCCGCCTCAAGGTGTAAGCTATGCCAAAGACATTGCCGAAAAATACGGTGTAACCTTTGACAAAATCAAAAAACAGATTGATCGGCAGCGTGTCGCTGCACCCGGTTCGGGAAGATAGTATGTAATATTAAAAGCATATTATGCCCGAGCGGAAGTTTTAATTAAATGTAAAATTGAAAATTGAAAATTGCGGTCGGGCAGACAGTTTGCAATGTAAAAAACATATTATGCCCGAGCGTAGCATTGCAATTATTTTGTTATATTCAGAAAATTCGTATAAAAGAAAACGGAGTGCATTACGCACTCCGTTTTCTTACGCCCACAAAATAATAAAAAAAGAAGGAAATAGCTGTTTAATAAAATAACAGTTTAACCTTGCAGTATTTCAAGTAATTTCCTGTAAACCGTTACCCTATGCGAGTATTCTAACACTAACAGTAATAAAAGTCAAGACTGTTATACTATTTTTTGTTATTGATAGTAATAATATCGTTTAACTTTACACATTGAATAAATCATGTGTCTGAAATTTGTGCGGATTATCAAAAGAAACCTGCCTGTCTGAAGAAGAAAATCCACAAAAACATCGTGAAACATGCTAAAACCGAAGTGAACACAACCGCCGCACCTGCAAGTTTGAAGTCGCTGTCCATTTGCTGAGCCATTGTGAATGAAGAAACCGCACACGGCGATGCAAAAAGTCCGATAAGCGACACAAAGTCAACTCCTCTGATTCCTATAAGCGCCGCCGTACCCAGACAAAGTGCCGGCACAACAACAAGTCTTGCGATTATGCAGATTATGAGGTTGCGTGAACAGCCTTTTATGCTGTCAAATGTGACAGACGCGCCGAGTACAATCAGCGCAAGCGGAGTTGCAACCGCCGCAATATCCGAAACCGTTTTGTCAATTGTTTCCGGAAGGCTTATATTGAACGCAACAGACAAAAGTCCGAGTACAGAGCCGATAATCAGCGGATTTTTGGCAATGCCTTTTAAAATTTTCAGCACATTTATCTTTTGCCCTCTGAAAATTTCAAGCGTGATGACGGCAAGCATATTGTAAATCGGAACAACAACAGCAACAAGCACGGCTGTCATGCCAAGCTTATCCTTGCCGAAAATATTCGCCGCAATCGGAAGTCCCATAAGGACAAAATTACTGCGGTAAATCGCCTGAATCATCGCACCACGGCTGTAATTTGATTTTTCAACAAGGAGTGTAAACCCGATTGACAAAAAGTAAATCGTGAACACGCCAATAACCGCAAAGGCAAGCAGCTTCGGGCTGAAAACGCTTGAAAAATCTGAGCCGTAGATGTTATTGAACATCAGAAACGGAAAAAATACATTGAAAACAATTTTGTTAAGCTGAGGCAAAAAGCTGTCCTGCAAAATTTTTAATTTTCTCACAAGAAAACCGATGAAAAGCATTATGAACATCGGCAGAACCGCATTAAGCGCAACGAAAAAGCTCTCCATAAAATCACCTCTTTTCAGCATACCACATTGCAAAAATTTTTTCAACAAAGCGTATACCCGAAAATGTACATTTATTCAAGTTGAAATATGTCGATTTGTGTGTTAAAATATTCTGTGAACGATTTAAAATGAAACAACGAGGTGTGTCCATGAAAAAATGTGAATTCTGCGGAAAACAGATATCGTATTTTGACCAGTATTGTGATGATGAGTGTCATATTAAAGCAAATAAATTTTACGAAAAGGGCGAGCGTTTCGGCAAGCTGTTTGCGGTAATCAATATGATTTGTGTGTTCGGAATTCCAATCGGACTTTTTATGCTCTCGTTTGCAAGAGAGGTCGGTCTTACCGTCGCACTTGCAAGCTGTGTAATTCTCGGAATTATGCTCATTATTCTTCCGTTTCCCACGGAAAATATGATTTCAAAATTCAAAATTCGGAAAGCCGTAAAAATCACAAGAATGATCGGCGGTGCGGTAATTTTTCTCGGAGTGTTGATTTTGCTCCTTGCATTGTTAATTAAATTCTGATTTAAATTGAATAAAACGAAAAATTGCGTCAATACTATTTTCAGCAAATACAAAGGAGGACTTTGAATGCTCGATAAAATAGCATTGACGCTTCTTATTATCGGCGGACTCAACTGGGGAAGTGTCGGAATTTTTCAGTTTGATCTTGTTGCGTGGATTTGCGGCGGACAGACAGGAATCATAAGCCGTATTGTTTATATCCTTGTCGGACTTTCCGCAATCTGGTGCATTACACTTTTATTCAGGGACACAAGCGACACCGTGACGGACGGAACAGTTGCGGATTCGTAGTTTTTGCAGTAGTGGTAGCCTTGCGGGCGGATGATATCCGCCCATACATTTAAACGCAACTTCTATATATACAAAAACAGTCGGGCAACAATGATTTGCATTTTGCAAACTGTCTGCCCGACCGCAATTTTCAATTTTCCATTTTCAACTTTCAATTTCAAAAAACTTTCGCTCGGGCATAATATGTTTTTTACATTGCAAACTGTCTACACGAAAGGGGAACGGCGGCTCGCCGTAAAATAACCATAAACAAAAAACAGGCTGTCATATGACAACCTGTTTTCTTATGTAATATTTACTGCGTGGCAGATTTATTTCAATTAAAGTGCCTCAACAATGGCTCTTGTATCTCTTGCAATAACCATTTCTTCGTCGGTTGCAATGAGTTCAACTCTGATTGCCGAATCAGGAGTTGAGAGTGTGCCTGTAACACCGCATGTGGCCTGCTTGTTGAATTCCTTATCCAACTTAACGCCAAGGCATTCAAGATAGTCGCAAACCTTTTCACGGAGCATAGGCTGGTTTTCACCGATACCTGCCGTGAATACGATGCCGTCACAACCGCCGAGCGCTACATAATAACTGCCGATATACTTTGCAATCTGGTAGTAAAGCATTTCGTGGGCAAGGTGAGCTCTCATATTGCCGTCTGCTTCGGCTGCACAAACATCACGGTCGTCAGACGAAACGCCCGAAATGCCCAAAAGACCCGATTCCTTGTTGAGAATCTTTGACATTTCCTCGGGAGTGAGATGCTCTTTTTCAGCGATAAATGTGATAACAGACGGATCAAGTGAACCTGAACGGGTACCCATCATAAAACCACCGAGAGGAGTAAGTCCCATTGTAGTGTCGATAACCTTACCGCCCTTTACGGCTGTGATTGAAGAACCGTTGCCGATGTGACAGGTAATAAGCTTGAGCTCTTCCTTTTTTCTGCCCATAAGGTCAGCCATTTTTTCGGAAACATAACGGTGAGATGTACCGTGAAAGCCGTACTTTCTTACACCGAACTTTTCATAATACTTGTAAGGCACTGCATACATAAATGCTTTTTCGGGCATTGTCTGGTGAAAAGCAGTATCAAAAACCGCAACCTGCGGAACTTTCGGACCGAAAACTCTTGTGCAGGCCTCAATGCCCTGAAGGTGTGCAAGGTTGTGAAGAGGTGCAAGAGGAGCAAGCTCTCTGATTTTGTTGATTACCGAGTTATCTACAAGCACCGACTTGTCAAAGTACGCACCGCCCTGCACAACTCTGTGACCTACGGCGGAAACCTCGGACAAATCGCTGATTGCACCGTATTCGGGATCTAAGAGTGCATTCTTAACAGCCTCAAAAGCCTGAGTGTGATTAAGCATCTGTGTTTTGCGGTTGATTTTTTTGCCGTCGGGTGTTTTAAAACCAATGAAAGCACCGTTCTGACCGATTCTTTCACAGTTACCCTTTGCGAGAACTGCCTCGTTGTCAGTATCAATAAGCTGGTACTTGAGCGAGGAACTGCCTGCGTTGATTACGAGAATTTTCATTACAATCGTCCCCTTTGGTAGTTGTTTTCAGTTTAAAATATAAGAAATATATTTGCCTGTCGTCATATTTTATACTATAATGTAAATCAGAAAAAGACTTTTCAAAATTGACAGGTCACACATACATATGATACTCCAAATTATGTATGTTTTCAAGTGTTTTTTACAATATGTATGCGAAATAAAGGCTTCGGAGGAATAGTTATGGCAACAGCTGTCATCTGTGAATTCAATCCGTTTCACAACGGTCATAAATATTTGCTCGAAAGTGCAAAAAATGTGCTTAAAGAGCCGGTCATAGCAATTATGAGCGGCAGCTTTACCCAGCGTGGTGAGGTTGCCGTGTGCGACAAATTTGTCCGTGCAAAATCTGCCCTTGAAAACGGTGCGGATTTGGTGCTTGAACTGCCCGTTGTGTTTTCGCTTTCGGGGGCTGAGGGCTTTGCAAAGGCAGGTGTTGCGATTGCGTCGGCTTTTGAATGCACAAATCACCTTGCTTTCGGCAGTGAAAGCGGTGACTGCGAATTGCTCAAAAAATCCGCAAACGCTGTTTGTGATGAAAGGGTACAGGCTCTTGTGCGTGACGGAATGAAAAACGGCGGATACTACCCCCGTGAACTTGAAAACGCCGTCAAAACGGTTTTCGGTGATGAGATTTCGTCCGTACTCTGCGAACCTAACAATATTCTTGGCGTTGAATATATAAAGGCATTGAACGGTACGGGTGTTGAGCCGTTCTCGGTTGCAAGAACAGGTGTTGCACACGACAGCCGAATTGCGGGCGAGGGCTTTGCGTCTGCGTCACACATAAGAGAAATGTTGCGTAACGGTGAAAATGCGAAGAAGTACGCTCCGTACATTCCCGATGAAATCACATTCCCCGAAAATCTTGACAGACCGTTACTGTACCGCCTGCGTACTATGACAAGAGAGGACATTGCAAAACTGCCCGATGTGGGTGAGGGGCTTGAAAACAGAATTGCCGATGCGGCAGTGCGTTGCAGTACCTCATCAGAAATTGCCGACCTTGTAAAGACAAAGCGCTACACTCATGCACGCATACGGAGAATACTCGCCTGTGCATTGCTCGGAATTGAAAAAGCTCATACGCAAATCCCGATTGAGTATGTCCGTGTTTTAGGCTTTACAAACGAGGGGGCGGAATTGCTCAAAGACTGCCGACTGAATATTGTCACCTCTGCAAGCAACGGTATCAGAACAGGCGGCAACACAAAGGCATTGCTTGAAAAGGACATTTTAGCCTACGATATTTCGGCACTTGCGTATGAAATTCCAAAAAGGAGCGGTCTTGATTTTACAACGCCTATTGTGAAAATATGACATTGGTCGATTGATTCGTCAATGATATGCCGAAAACGGCAGCTTTTGAGGATTTTTCTTACATTTTTTACCGCAAAAAACAGCGGATTTTACGGGATTTTTATCTTTTTTGTGAGAAGTGCAACAATAAGTGTGTAATCTTTTTGTAATTATTATTGAACCCGATAAAAGTAGAAAAATGGTCAAAAAAACATTGACAAATATTTAACAAAGATGATAAAATAGAATCAATCGAGAATTAGCTAAATTCTGAAACAACAATTGAAAGGATCCAGAAAAATGAAAAGAATTCTTTGCTTTCTGATGGCATGCACAATGTGCGCATCAGCAGCGGTCGGACTCTCGGGATGCGGTTGTGACGACAACACATCATCAAACAGCAGTAAGCCCGGCTACAAGGTTGAGCCGACAGAGCCTGACCTTACAAACGGAGATTTCGGATTTTTCATTATCAATAAGGAAGAACTTATGATTACAAAGTACACAGGTTCTGACACGGTTATTGAAATTCCCGAAAGCTACAAGAACTACAAAGTTACCGTAATCGGTGCAAGCGTGTTCAATAACTCCAAAATTACGGAAGTAACAATTCCGTCAAGTATCAAGCAGATTGAAGATTATGCCTTTTCAAGCTGTCACAGCCTCACAAAGGTAAATCTTACCGAAGGTCTTGAAATCCTTAACAACAGCGTGTTCTTTAACTGCTCTGAGTTAAGAGAAATCAAGCTTCCGAGTACACTCAAAGAAATCGGACCGAGAGCTTTTTCGGGTGCGGCACTTAACAATGTTGTTCTTCCCGACAGCGGTAAACTTACAAAGATTGATGAATATGCTTTTTATCAGTCACGTGAGCTTACAGACATTACAATTCCGGCTTGTATTACAAGTATTCCCGACAATGTATTCGCAGAATGCAGTAAGGAAGTTACAATCCACGGAGCAAGCGGTTCATATGCCCAGAGCTATGCTAAGAAAAACAACCTTAAATTCAAGGCTGACTTAGGCAGTTCTTCAAAAAAGGCAACAAAGGCAACAAAGGCAAGCGGTAAGGCTGCCGAGAAAGCCGAGTAATTGAGGCAAATTAATTTGATATCATTTTCAGCTTTGCTGAATCTAATATAATTATGCAAGATAAGAGGTAGATTAAATGAGTACAAAAGAGTATCCTATCGTAGATAACGCAGAAAGCTTTGAAGCTGCCCTTGCAAGAGTAAGAGAAGCTCAGAAAATTTTTGCTACCTACACACAGGAGCAGGTTGACAAGATTTTTCTTGCTGCCGCTACTGCTGCTAACCAGATGAGAATTCCGCTCGCTAAGATGGCTGTTGAAGAAACAGGCATGGGCGTTGCAGAAGATAAGGTTATCAAGAACCACTTCGCATCTGAGTATATTTACAATGCTTACAGAAATGTTAAGACTTGCGGCGTTCTTGAGGAAGACAAGGCTTACGGCATTAAGAAGATTGCTGAGCCAATCGGTGTAATCGCTGCCGTTATTCCTACAACAAACCCAACTTCAACCGCTATCTTCAAGACACTCGTTTGTCTTAAGACAAGAAACGGTATCATCATCAGCCCGCATCCCCGTGCTAAGAAGAGCACAATTGAGGCTGCCAAGGTTGTTCTTGAAGCTGCTGTTAAGGCAGGCGCTCCGGAGGGTATCATCAGCTGGATTGATATTCCTTCACTCGAACTCACAAACACACTTATGCAGGAAGCTGACTGCATCCTCGCAACAGGCGGCCCCGGCATGGTTAAGGCTGCTTATTCATCAGGTAAGCCTGCACTCGGTGTTGGCGCCGGTAACACACCTGCTATCATTGATGAAACAGCTGACATTTTACTCGCAGTTAACTCAATTATCCACTCAAAGACATTTGATAACGGTATGATCTGTGCTTCAGAGCAGTCTGTTATCGTTGAAAAGAAGATTTACAGCAAAGTTAAGAAGGAATTCAAGGCTCGTGGCTGCTACTTCCTTAACGAGGAAGAGACAGAGAAGGTTAGAAAGACTATCATTATCAACGGCGCTCTTAACGCTAAGATTGTTGGTCAGAAGCCTGTTACAATCGCAGCTCTTGCAGGTGTAACAATTCCTGAGGAAACAAAGGTTCTTATCGGTGAGGTAGAATCAGTTGACATCAGCGAAGAGTTTGCTCACGAGAAGCTTTCTCCTGTACTCGCTATGTACAAGGCTGAAGATTTTGAAGATGCTATTGCAAAGGCTGAGCATCTTATTGCTGACGGTGGTTACGGTCACACATCTTCACTTTATGTTGACGCTGTAAACGAAAGAGCAAAGATTGACGAGTTCGCATCAAGAATGAAAACTTGCCGTATCCTTGTTAACACACCTTCTTCACAGGGTGGTATCGGTGACCTTTACAACTTCAAGCTTACTCCTTCACTCACACTCGGCTGTGGTTCATGGGGCGGCAACTCTGTTTCTGAGAATGTTGGTTGCAAGCACCTTATCAATATTAAGACAGTTGCCGAGAGGAGAGAAAATATGCTTTGGTTCAGAGCACCTGAAAAGGTTTATATCAAGAGGGGCTGTATGCCTGTAGCTCTTCAGGAACTCAAGGATGTAATGGGTAAGAAGAGAGCATTCATCGTTACTGACTCATTCCTTTATAAGAATGGCTACACAAAGCCAATCACAGACAAGCTCGATGAAATGGGCATCACATATACAACATTCGCAGATGTTGAGCCTGACCCATCACTTATTTCAGCTCAGAAGGGTGCAGAGGCTATGCGTAAGTTTGAGCCTGACTGCATTATCGCACTCGGCGGCGGTTCAGCAATGGATGCCGGCAAGATTATGTGGGTTCTCTATGAGCATCCGGAAGTTGACTTCCAGGATATGGCTATGCGTTTCTGCGATATCCGTAAGAGAGTTTACACATTCCCGAAGATGGGTGAGAAGGCATACTTCATTGCTATCCCAACATCATCAGGTACAGGTTCTGAGGTTACTCCTTTCGCAGTTATCACAGACCAGAATACAGGCGTTAAGTATCCGCTTGCTGACTATCAGCTTATGCCTAAAATGGCAATCGTTGATGCTAACAACATGATGAGCGGTCCTAAGGGACTTACAGCTGCATCAGGTATCGACGCTGTTTCTCACGCACTTGAGGCTTATGCTTCAATGATGGCTACAGATTTCACAGACGGTCTTGCACTCCGTTCACTCAAGCTTATCTTCGAGTATCTCCCTGCTTGCTATGACAACGGTATGAACGAGCCTGTTGCTCGTGAGAAGGTTGCTCACGCTGCTACAATGGCAGGTATGGCATTCGCTAACGCATTCCTCGGTGTTTGTCACTCAATGGCTCATAAGCTCGGTGCTTTCCATCATGTACCGCACGGTATTGCTAACGCACTTATGCTTGAGCAGGTAATCAGATTCAACTCAGCAGAAGTTCCTGCTAAGATGGGTACATTCCCACAGTATGATCACCCGCACACACTCGCTCGTTATGCTGAAGTAGCTCGTTACCTCGGTTTCGGCGGCAAGAACGATACAGAGAGCGTTGAAAACCTTATCAAGGCTGTTAACGACCTCAAGGCAAGAGTTGGCATCAAGAGCTCTATCAAGGATTATGTTCCGGACGAAGAGGACTTCCTCAACCGTCTTGACGCTATGACAGAGCAGGCATTTGATGACCAGTGCACAGGTGCAAACCCAAGATATCCGCTCTTCAAGGAAATCAAGCAGATGTACCTCAATGCTTACTATGGCAACAACAGCGAGACTGTTTAATCTATCTCGTAAAGCATAATTACAAAACACCCTGCCCCCGTGGCAGGGTGTTTTGTTGTATATGGATAATACCGCAATTTTCCATTTTCCATTTTTTACTTTCAATTTAAATAAACTTCCGCTCGGGCATAATATGTTTTTGGATATTTACAAACTATCTGCACGAATTGGGTACGGCGGCTCGCCGTGCGGGCGGATATTGTCCGCCCATACGGTTCTAAAAGAAAAATTACAAAAACAAAAAACGGTTGGATTACTTTTTTCGTAAATCCAACCGTTAATTTTTTATTTGGTAATCTAAAATCCGAACTTATTCTCTGCCGGCACGAACACTTGCGGAGGCAAGTATATACACAAAACCGAGGAGAATATCGGTTGCTATGTCGAACACTTCAATCACAAAAACAACCTGTCCGTTGACAACATTAAATATGATGTTAAGCACTCCGATAAGCACAAGCACTACTGCGAGTTTGCCAGAAGTTTTCAACATTTTTTGCATATCCGGCGGTGATGTCTTTTTTGAAACGGCTCTCAGTCCCATTGAACCTACTGCGAGCTTCAGCACCATTGAAACGGTGACAGTCACGATTAGCAGATAGTCGAATACCGATGCCGATCCGCCGTCAAATGACGGGATAATCGTATTAACCAGCTTGTATGCAACCAAAATTCCCGAAAATATAACTCCGAGAAACATTACAACTGCCGTTACTTTGATTTTTTCTTTCATAAGACACACCCCCGTGAAGGTTTAAGTTATCAGCCGATAAGTTCCTTGATTTTTGACTCTGCAAGAGCAGGATCTGCCTTACCTCTGCTGTTCTTCATAACATTTCCGACAAGCGACTTAATCGCCTTTTCCTTGCCGTTCTTATAGTCCTCAACAGCCTTTGGATTGCTCTCAACAGCCTGCTTGCACAAATCGTTGAGTGCGTTTTCGTCAAGACCGCCCATATCGCTTTCGCTGATAAATTCAAGAGCACCCTTGCCGCTGTCAAGCATTTTTTCAAGTGTTGCCTTTGCAAGGTTGTTGCGGATTTTACCGCTGTCAAGAAGTTTTACAAGCTCGTTAAGCTGTTCGGGAGTAACCGCAACATCAAAGATTTCCTTGTCAGCCTCGGTTTCCGTTCTGCGGAAAATCTGACCGATAATGAAGTTTGAAACTGTCTTTGGTGACTTAACGCCCTCGCAAGCCTTGTCAAAATACTCGCTGATTTTGCGGTACTTTGTAAGAAGCTGTGCATCCTTTTCGGGAATTGCAAGTTCATCAATATATCTTCTGCACTTGTCGGTAGGAAGCTCAGGCATTGCAGCCTTGATTTCTTCAACAACATCTTTCGGAACATGGATAGTAACAAGGTCGGGATCACGAAAATAACGGTAATCGTGAGCGTCCTCTTTACTTCTCATTGAAGATGTTGTGTTGGTTGCATCGTCATAACGGAGAGTTTCCTGAACAACACTTCCGCCGTTTTCAATGAGGTCAACCTGTCTTTCAAACTCATACTCCATAGCTTTTGCTATGTTGTTGATTGAGTTCATATTTTTAATTTCGGTTCTTGTACCAAGCTTTTCGCTGCCCTTTGGACGAACCGAAATGTTTACATCGCAACGCATTGAGCCTTCCTGCATCTTACAGTCGGAAATTCCGATGGCGAGAATGTGAGAATATTGTCCGGTTTGCACGAAGGCGACCAAGTCGTTACACGGGGTGTCTATCAGGTAAAACTCGCCGCCAATAGCGGAGTGATTCCCGAAGGCCATTCGCACAACCACTAATACATTACAGCCATGTTGAATAAAATTATCCGATATTCTTTGAACAATCGGCTGCTGATTTTAGTGGCATCTGTATTGTTACTTTTTGCGGGATTGTACACATCTATGAAAATGGACGTCGATGTCTTTCCCGATTTGAATGCTCCTACGGTAGTCGTCATGACCGAGGCTCCGGGTATGGCGCCCGAGGAGGTGGAACGGTTGGTGACCTTCCCCGTAGAAACCGCATTGAACGGAGCGACCGATGTGCGTAGGGTACGTTCCTCTTCGACGACCGGGTTTTCGGTGGTTTGGGTGGAATTCGATTGGGGAACCGATATTTATCGGGCAC
>ENA-OUQW01001745-OUQW01001745.1-human-gut-metagenome-genome-assembly--contig:-NODE-1745-length-20583-cov-17.607560_pt1 | contig 20583 bp, 13 predicted proteins | sample MGYA00248464_ERZ548849 | MGnify/ENA primary metagenome ERZ548849 (study PRJEB26491, sample SAMN04978193) | human gut metagenome | host: Homo sapiens | study: EMG produced TPA metagenomics assembly of... | reverse complement strand
CACTTTGTGTATGAATTAGTTGGCTAATTTTATTCTATTTACTGAATATCCCTACATACGCCAGTTCATAACACAAATTGCCAAAAACAAACTGGCAGAAGGAAACAGTGTGGCTCAAGTTGCTTATGAACTTGGATTTGAATATCCACAACACCTGAGCAGGATGTTCAAAAAACAAACCGGCATGACTCCATCTGAATATTATGAAAGCTTTCGCAGAAAATAAACAACCTCAAAAGAACTGAAAAAGAATTCTTATATGTACATGCCTACAGATATGTTCTTCAAACAAAAGAATCAACAACACACATCAACCTTCTACGAATTACGATAAAAACAAATCTAAAAAATACCGTACATATAAAAAGTCAGCGGGACAAACACAATTCATATTTGTCCCGCTGTTATTCAATCATCTAAATTGTTTGAAGATTATCAATATTCATCCTCGTTGAAAAGGAAATCTTCCTTTGAAGGATAATCAGGCCATATTTCTTCTATTGATTCATATACGTCGCCTTCATCTTCTATCTCCTGCAGATTCTCAATAACCTCCATAGGAGCGCCTGAACGTGTGGCATAATCGATCAACTCATCTTTTGTTGCCGGCCATGGAGCATCCTCCAATTTAGAAGCCAATTCCAAAGTCCAATACATAAAATATTCTCCTATACTTTTAACGTTTTAAAATGACTTTTTCAAGTGGGCGCAAAAATAACATTTTTATTGATATCAGCAATTTCTTTTCCATATTATTTCTTGCTGACCGGCAAATACATTGAGTTTGCGTGCCAAAACAAAGAAATAATCTGACAATCTGTTTATATAAGCTGTAACATTATCATCCAAAACGACATTTTCAGCTTCTGCAAGACGATATATACATCTCTCTGCACGACGGCAGACTGTACGACAAACATGTGCAGCAGCTGCACCTCGAGTACCTGAAGGAACGATGAAAAGGCGCAATGGAGGAAGTTCTGCATCAATGTGGTCAATCATCTCCTCAAGGTCGTTTACCATTTCAGTCGTTACAATGCTGTGCGGACGTATAGACATATTCTTTGTATCAGTAGCCAAATAAGAACCGACAACAAAAAGCATCTGCTGTATGCGGTAAAGGAATCTTCTATCGTTCTGATCGTGGACGTATGTTATCAAAACGCCTACCTGCGCATTCAATTCATCGACTGTACCATAGGCTTCAAGCCTAACATGTGTCTTAGACACCCTCTGTCCGCCAACAAGAGCAGTTTCGCCGTTGTCACCAGTCTTCGTGTAAATGTTGCTCTTTTTTGCCATAATTAAAATCTTATTAAAGGGTTATGCCGCATGTGAAGCGACTGTGTTTTTTATAGTTTGAGTTTTCAAGCAAAATCTTTCAAAGAGTAAAATTCTGTTTACAGCGCCTTTTATCGAAAAAGGCAAGTCCTGCCGATCCTAAATCAAAGGTGACAGCAGTCCTCTCATCATCCAGAATCTTATTCCATATAAGACGTCCTTCCTCGGAATCTATCTCTTCCAATATGAAAAGGCTGTCAGAGTTGACATTACCGACTGCATACTCATATAATGTTTCGAACTTTTCAGTAAGCGGAAAATCAAGTATGCCTATCTTTCCTTGTGACTCTATTATTTGTCTGCAAAGTTCTACAACATCGCCTTCCATACACTTTACCGAAAAATCTTCAAGCAAACGCTTAGACATTTCAGAAAAAGAATGGGATACTGCATAACAGCGGGTTTCTTTGTCAGGCAAAGACATGTAACATGCATTCAAAGCATCTCCAATGCCGGCTTGAAGCACGTAAGACGGTTTCAAGCGATTTACTATTCTGAAAAGCAGTTCATAGTGGCGTTTAAGGGAAGGCTTTACATCCAGTCCTAAAGATGCGGTCAGGTCTGCCATGTCGTCGAAAGCATAATATAAGGACTTCTCTTCCACAACATCCCTTACAAACTCGTAGGCCCAAGGAGATTGTACTCCAAACCCTCTACGGTGGCGCAATCTATTCGGCAATGTAAGAAGATATTTTATATTCATAAGATAGTCGGTATAAGCTTTTCATTTATCCATTCAGGTCGTCACAGCCCCATCCGATTCATGACTCAATGCATAATATCAGGATGGTTCATAAGACAAACTTAAACAAAAAAACTTACAAATCCTACATTTATACTATTTTTAAGCCTGCCCGAACATACGCTATCAACAATCTAAAAGAACGCAGGACGTGAAGAATAAGCTTCAGGTTCAGATACATTCTTATGAGAATAATCTATGCAAACTGTTTCAAACGCTGTGCCACTACATTCCAGTCAATAATAGACCATATAGCTCCGACATAATCAGCCCTTCGGTTTTGCCAATCAAGATAATAGGCGTGTTCCCATACGTCTATGCAAAGCAACGGCTTTTTTCCGTGACGCAATGGTGTATCTGCATTGAGATACTGACTTACGCACAATTTACCTTCGGAATCGACCTCAAGCCACGCCCATCCGCTTCCAAAAAGAGATGTTGCAACCTGGGTCATTTTCTGCTTGAGAATTTCAAGAGTTCCGAAGTCGCGTTCAATCATTGCCTTAAGTTCCTTTGAAGGAGCCGTTTCAGGCGCATCAGACGGTTGAAACTGCAAAAAATACATCATGTGGTTAAAAGCCTGTCCGGCATTATTGAAGACCGGTCCATCAGGCACAACTTTTATCATTTCTGCAAGCGACATATCTTCCCATTCTGTGCCTGCAATCTTAGCATTCAGATTATCAACATACGCCTGATAATGCTTTCCATAATGGTAACTGATTGTTTCAGTAGATATTATAGGCTCCAAAGCATTGTGTGCATAAGGAAGCGGAGCGACCATTATAAGTTCACGTGTATCCATATTGCCGAATTATTTTAGCAGTAAACATTGCATTATTTGCATTCAATACAAATAAACAGCTATAAATGTTCAAACTAAAATATTTTTTTCGCAAAAAAGACAAATATGCAGCAATTCAATGATTCGGCATCAGCATATAAGCAATCATTTCAAAAGTCTGCTACTTTCCCGCAATCTTTCTCTTAAGCGTGGTGAACCTATCATAAATCATTTTTTTCCAGCTTCTGACAGGAATACCGTTATAGAATTTTATCAGATTCTGATATTCCGTTTCATCATTTATTCTGAACCCGTTTTTCATCAACCATTGAAACATGTAGTACAAGCCACGTTTCTTTTCATAAGGAAGATGCCAAACTGCCAGATTTACATCTTCAGGAACGACAGATCTGAATCCTGGGTTTGTCCACATACGTTTGACAACCTTATTCGCATCAGCATTTCGTATACCCAAGAATTCAGCAAGCATACTCAAGACATGTGCTTCCTCGCACAACTTCGGTTTATCATCACCGACCTGTTCTATGTTGTGCTTCCACAACGGAGGGAAGGCACTGTTCACAGCCTCAACCATGTCTTTTCGCAATGCAAAGAACTCTCCACCATAATAATACAAAGGCTGCTCAGGAGCCTTACCGTACATATCAGCATATATCTGAGCCATCTTTGCAAGAGTAGTTCCGTTTATAAGCTGTTCTTGTTTACGGTGCAGTTCATACAATGCACTTCCTTTTGTTCGGACGCCATCGAAGAATGACTTAAGCGAAGAACGGCATATACAGTCGGCATCACATACAAGAAGGCAATCATCGTCGTACATGGCTGTTTCCATATATTTGAGTATATCATAAATATAGAACTGGTTCTGCCATGCATCATGCCATCCTTTTGGAGGGCGACATGTATATGGAAGTTTCACGACCCTCACGTCAAGCACCTTGAACGCATCATGCAAATATGGAGGCAATTCAGCTGCATCAATATTAGTAAAGAACATCAACACAGCATCAGGATTGAAATGCCTGAACGTTGCAAAAAAAGGTACCTGTATTTGCATATATATGGAATGAAGCAAAGGAGAATCTCCCCTTCCGCCACCTTGAGGATAGAAACTTGCTTCGTCCTTATTCTCTTTATAAAACCATGTTGCTATATAATTATTGCCACCTTTCATCATTTCAGCTTTTTACATTATTATCATTTATCCCTGTACTTGAAGTGCCGTTCATCCTTTCTTTTTTAATATAGTCAAGGAAAGCTTCAATATCGGCCACCAAACGCCTATAAGGTTCCGAAGATTTGAATCCCGTATTACGTCTTATCATAGACTCCACAGTACATTGGCTATGCTGATAGCTAGCCAGTTCATTGTCCATTTGCTGAGCATGTTCTGCCAGCATCTTGATTTCCTTCTCGCGCTCTCTTCTAAGCTGTGTACACACAGACTCCATGACAGGCATTACAACATTATCCATAAGATGATGTCCCTGTATATAGAGATATGTATTGTCCGGTCTTACACCTAAAGTTTCAAGTTCAGCCTTAAGCGGTTTCAATTCTCCTTTGGCCTGAGGATAATGGCGCTGCATCCAGGCCATCTTATGATTGACTGACTGTCTGACAGCTTCGAGTGCACGTTCCGGATGATAAGTATTTATATGATGTATCGTGATGAAATTACAAAAACTCATAAGAGGAAATTCCTTATTCTTACCTTTTCTGTAAAGCCATACAGTCCATACAAACAAATCATATATTATTTCAGAATAAAGATGCAAGTAACCTTCAAAGTCGAATATGTCCCGATCATTAAGCGTCGACATGACGCATACATTATGCAACGTAGGCGCGTAGCACTGGTAGTTCTCTATGGAATAAACATAGGTATGGAAAACATACGGACTCTCCAGCATAAATCTGGACATCGGAGAAGCACCTTGCAAGAGATAATCATAGTCGGCATCAACGCATGCTATCATATTTGCACCGAGATTCTCACCCAATCTGTTCATAAGTGCAGTTTTCTTGCCTCTTGACAGATTACTCCTCGAAGGAAGCATTATTTCAAAACAGACATGTTCATCCTCGTATGCAGAAAGTACGTCTCGCCAAAAAGAAATATCATCATAGCTTTCCACATAAGCAATCACCTTATGCCGGTTTTGTTTTGATTTCAGCCGATTGGCGGCTCCAAGATACATTGAAGTCAGATTGTCGGTAAGTCGTCGTGCCATAGTATCAGCAATTTAAACTGTTTCAACATCATTTCGATGCGATTCAGATCCATCAAAAATAGAATCTCTCGTAAGGATTTAAATCTCAGAAAACCATTACAAGGTCATATCTGTAACCTCCGTAACAGCATCTATCCATCCATTCATCACCAAAGCTGGAGAATGAGTAGACAATATTATCTGAGTGTTCGGGTTCAGGCTCCTTATAAGACTTATGAGCCTCTGCTGCCATTCAACATGCAGACTTATCTCCGGCTCATCCATGAGCAAAGCATAATGCTCGCCGTTTTCCACCAATACAGTCAACAAGATTACCAACATCTGCTTCTCACCAGAAGACAACTGATAAGGAGTCAGATGCACATCGCCTTGAATGAACAGAATCTCATTGCTTCTTCGGTCTATTTTCTTACCGGTCTCGCTGAAAAGCTCATCCATTGTATTTTGGAATTTTGTTTTCGGCAAAGAAACGTGCTGAGCTTTTATATGATCTTCAGGTACACCGCTAGACAATAATTCAATAATCTGATTGCCTATATTCACCTGATAATCAAGGTAGCGTCTCTGCAGTTTGTAGATTTGCCAGTCGAGTTCCGTTTTTACACGCGAATCAGACAGTTTTTCCATCAGATCGCTATGGATAAGAGGTCGATCGAAGCTTCTTATGACATCATACTTCATGTATGTAGCATCAGAAGGATACAACGTAATCTTGACACCATCTGGAGCGCGATTCGCCACAAGTTCGCCACAGTCCATGTTGCTCAATTCACGAGCAGAATGATTAATTATGGTGCTCTTTCCAACACCGTTTATTCCGCTGAGAATATTGACATCCGGACGGAGGTGCCATGCAATATGCCGCCCGCCTTTCCACAGCGCCTTAATCTCTATACTTTCTATATATTCTGCACGCTTTCCCATTTCCTGCGATTTTTAGATGGTTAACACAACAAAGATAAGAAAAAATCAGATATACGATGCTTTGTCCACAATTCAAAACATACGCTGTACTCCCTTATTAACAAAACAAATACAAAAGCAGAAAGTTTCACAACAGCCCGCGTTTGTTACGCAAGCATGTCGTGAAACTTTCCGTCAAATCAAATTAAGTTTTATGCTTATATTTTTCAAGCTTCAAGGATAGTACATCCTTCGCAAGGCTTCATCTGCTTGAAGAAATCATTGCCCTTATCGTCAACAAGGATGAATGCAGGGAAGTCCTCGACCTCAATCTGCCAGATAGCCTCCATACCCAATTCTGGATATTCAACGCACTTGATGCTCTTGATGTTGTTCTGAGCCAAGATTGCAGCAGGACCACCGATAGAACCAAGGTAGAATCCTCCGTGCTTCTTGCAGGCGTCAGTAACCTGCTGTGTACGGTTACCCTTTGCAAGCATAATCATTGAACCACCGTGTTCCTGGAAAAGATCCACGTAAGGGTCCATACGGTTTGCAGTCGTAGGTCCCATACTTCCGCATGCCATGCCGGCAGGAGTCTTGGCTGGACCAGCATAGTATATTGGGTGATTCTTGATGTAATCAGGGAGATCTTCACCACGGTCAAGACGTTCCTTAAGCTTAGCATGTGCAATATCGCGTCCTACAATAATTGTACCGTTGAGAGAAAGACGCGTTGCAACAGGATACTGGCTCAACTGCTTGCATACTTCGCTCATAGGTCTGTTGAGGTCTACGCGAACAACTTCGCCCTCACCGGCCTGTCTCAATTCTTCAGGAATCAATTCGCCTGGATTATCATCCATCTTCTCAATCCAGATACCGTCCTTGTTGATCTTACACTTGATGTTGCGGTCAGCAGAACAGCTAACACCAAGACCTACAGGACAACTTGCACCGTGACGAGGCAGACGAATAATGCGTACATCGTGAGCCATATACTTTCCGCCGAACTGAGCACCAAGACCGATCTTGTAAGCCTCTTTCAATATTTCCTTCTCGAGTTCAACATCGCGGAATGCACGTCCGGTCTCATCACCTGTAGTAGGAAGATTATCATAATAGTGAGTAGAAGCAAGCTTAACAGTAAGCAAGTTCTTTTCTGCTGAAGTACCACCGATTACAAAAGCGATATGGTAAGGAGGGCATGCTGCTGTACCCAAGCTCTTCATCTTCTCAATCATGAAAGGAATGAGCTTCTCGCGGTTAAGCAACGCCTTTGTCTCCTGATACAAATAAGTTTTGTTGGCAGAACCACCACCCTTTGTAACGCAAAGGAATTTGTATTCCATACCCTCAGTAGCCTCGATGTCAATCTGCGCTGGCAGGTTGCACTTTGTATTTACCTCTTCAAACATTGAAAGAGGAGCATTCTGACTGTAACGGAGATTCTCTTCAGTATAAGTTTTGTATACACCCTTTGCAAGAGCTTCCTCATCGCAGAATCCAGTCCACACCTGCTGCCCCTTTTCGCCATGTATGATTGCAGTACCTGTATCCTGGCACAAAGGCAATTTTCCTTTTGCAGAAACCTCTGCATTGCGGAGGAAAGTGAGAGCTACATACTTGTCGTTGTCGCTTGCTTCCGGATCGCGAAGAATCTTTGCCACCTGAAGGTTGTGCGAACGGCGCAACAGGAATGAAACGTCACGGAATGCGGCGTTGGCCATTGCTGTCAATCCTTCTGGAGCCACCTTCAGAATAGGTTTTCCTTCAAACTCGCTTACAGAAACGTAATCTTTAGTAAGCAGATAATACTCCGTATCGTCCTTCTGTATCTGGAACATCGGAGCGTACTTGAATTCTGGTGCTTGAGCCATAATTATTAATATTTATTTCGTATTGTAAATCAGCAAAATGCTTGACGCCCGGCGACAGTCAAGACAACCATCACCTGACATCAAGCAAAGTTATAAAGAAAATACCAAATTATCAACTTCCGAAAAAATCAATAGCCGAAAATTTCTTCGGTCGAAACGCGCTTCACCGGGGCAATCTTGCGCAGTGCATCCATATCAAGCTCATTTTCGTCGCCGAGAATCATGTATTTGAACGTGCTTCCCTTGACAAATTCTTTCTGGAATCTGCACACATCGTCGAGCGTCATAGTCTTCACCTTGTTGTAGACGTCCTTGTACATATCGTGGTCGATTCCATATTCCCTCATTGTAAGATAATAGTCGAGCACTCTTCCGTTGACAAAACGTCTAGTTGCCAGACGCTTGAGCAAAGCATCCTTTGCGAGACCGAACGCAGGCTCAGAAACAGGCATATCGTTAATGATGCTGTTGAACGTGTTCACACAATCCATGAGCTTGTCATTCTGAGAGATAATCATTGCGTTGTATACAAAAGGCTGCATCTTGCTGCGTCCGTCGCTGTAACTTGCTCCGGCCGAATAAGCCAAACCTCTCGATTCACGCATTTCCTGGAACACGATAGAATTCATGCCACCTCCGAAATACTCATTATACATAGTTACGATAGGCAGATATTCAGGATCATACTTCACGCCCTTGTTGGAGAACATCATCAGATATATGTTCTTTGCCTTATATGGAGCGATATAGATTTCACTGCTGTCGGTACGCAGAGGCATGTATTCGCGGTCAGCCTCAGGAGCTACGGGTTTCTTTGCCATCTTGTGCTTGCCGGCAATGATACGCTCAGCATCGCCAGCCTTCTCCGGGCCATAATATGTTATTGTCTGCGAACAGTTCCACAGATTACGCAGGCTTTCGAGTAATGTCTTTGCATCCGTAGACTTCAATTCAGTCTCTGAAAGGATGTTGGTAGACTCGTTTACAGAACCATACTTACCCCACATAACCAATTGTCTGAAATTGGTTTCCTGATTGAGTTTATTGTCTGCACGCATCTTCAACACATTGGCAACATAATCCTCATAAGCCTTATCGTCAGGTTCTGCCTTGAGTACAGCCTCTTCGCACAAAGCCAAAGCCTTCTCCATATTCTCGGCAAGACCGCTCACGCTTACGTATGTCTTATCCTCAAGAACATTGATGTTCATCGTACATGCCAGCTTGTAGAATTCCGTCTGAAGTTCTTCTGCAGACATCTTCGACGTGCCAAGATAATCTAACAAATCAGAAGCAAAAGGAAGAGTCTTGTCAGTCTTGCTTCCACGATCAAATATATAGCATACGCTGAACAAACCGTTTACATCATTATGCTTGTACAGCATTTCGGTTCCGTTCTTAAATTTACAATGTTCTATCTCCTTATTGAAATCCACAAACACGGGCTCAATAGGTTCAACCTTTGAGTTTCTGACCTCAGCAACGAAGTCGCTTGTCTTGTCGCGATTCATTTCGATAGGAGAAATTTCCGGTTTCTCCATCTTCTTTTCGTTTGGATCTACACCCTTGTATTTGTATATGCATGCATATCCGTCTGTAAGGTATTCCTTGGCAAAGGCCATCACATCCTTCTTTGTAATGCGACTGATTCGGTCAAGTCCCTCAACGGCATCCTTCCAGTCTTGTCCGTTAACGAAAGCATTCACAAACATGTCTGCTCGCGCGTTGTTGCTCTCAAGCTGCTTCATTCTCTCGAGCTTCATATTGTTTATGATAGCCTGAAGAAGCGACTCGTCAAAATCTCCAGCTTCAACCTTGGCCACGCACTCTCTCATTATTGTGCGCAGTTCATCAAGCGTCTGTCCTTCCTTCGGCATAGCTATAGCTATAAGCATCGAATAATCGCTCAACTGATAATCGAACACGCCTGAATCCAGAAGTCTCTGCTTCTGATTGAGGTCAAGATCAAATATTCCGGCCTTGCCGTTCCAAAGAATCTTTGAAATTATCTTAAGGTAGTCACTGTCCTTTCCGCCCATACCAGGGAAACTCCATCCCATCAGCACAGACTCGGCCTCCGGACCATATACGGTTTTCACAACAGGTGCAGTCAAAGGCTTTTCCTTTTCAAACTTCAGCACCGGCAACTGCGGATTAGGCTTCCAGTTTCCGAAATACTTGTCGATTATGCCGACAACAGTATCATAGTCGAAATCACCGCTCATGCATATTGCCACATTATTAGGCACATACCACTGCTTGTAGTAGTTCTTGATATTCGTAATCGACGGGTTCTTCAACTGTTCCTGAGTACCAAGCACAGATTGAGTACCATAAGGATGATGAGGGAAAAGCGCAGCCATCAGACTGTCGACAGACTTGCCGTTATCATCGGTCAGAGAAATGTTCTTCTCCTCATACACAGCCTCAAGTTCTGTATGGAATCCACGTATGACACAGTTGCTGAAACGCTCTGCCTCAATCTTTGCCCAGTTCTCCACCTCGTTCGACGGAATATTTTCCATATAGCATGTAACGTCCTGCGAAGTGTAAGCATTTGTACCCGTAGCACCTATTGCAGCCATAAGCTTGTCATATTCATTAGCTATGGCATATTTTGAAGCCTCATAAGACAAGCTGTCGATTTTGTTGTACATCAACTTGCGCTGCAGCGTATCCGACATGCATCTGTAACGTTCGAAACACATTTCTATCGAATCCAGCAAAGGCTTTTCAGCCTCATAGTTCATTGTTCCGAACTTTGTTGTACCCTTGAACATAAGGTGTTCAAAATAGTGTGCAAGACCGGTCGTCTCCTTAGGATCGTTCTTTCCACCGACTCTCACCGCAACGTATGTCTGTATACGCGGTTCGTCACGATTTACAGTCAGATAAATCTTCAGTCCGTTGTCCAACGTGTATATCCGCGCTTTCAGCGGATCTCCTTCCACACTCTCATACCTGTATTTCTCTTGAGCATCGGCCGCAACGACAGACAATGCAAAAAAGAGACATGACAGGAAAAATCCAAATTTTCTCATTTCAGCATTAAAATTAAAAAACTCTTATATAATCAGTACTATTTTACGTTATCCAGAAAATCCCGAAGCATCGTTTCGTCGACATCGCCCATTGCATATTCCTTTTCAGCATCGCTCCTTATCATGTTGAGCCACCAGGAATAAGCCTCATCGGCCTCTTTCAGCCATTTATCTTCATCGTAGAACATATTGCCCTCACTTCTCTGTATGAGAGAACGTGCATATCCAGCAGCATAACTGTCGTAATCCTGATGAATCTGTTGAAGATTATGTATCAGTTCCTCCGTATTTACGACCACACCGTATTCCACATCACTCAACAGTCGTTCAATTTCACGCTTTGGAGCCAGCATTCCTGCAACATCAAGCCACAGGTCCGATCCTCCGGCATCAGCACATGCAAGTCCTGTGGAATGCATCACACTGTGCACAAAAAGTTTCACTGCCAGGTCGTAATATTTCATGCCTCTCAACAGAGCCGAGCGCTTTATGAAGCACTTGCCGTATGTATATTCCTCACACTGTTCCCCCTGCTCTGCAACAAGGCGGCGAAGCAAATCCTTTCCTTCTGCCACATACTGCATTACATAAGGATTCGGGAATGCACAGTTCACCATATCACGCATAGCCGAAGCCGGACGCTTGTCTCTCTTAGGCCATTTGCCTACATCACGCCATGTACCTACAGTCGACAGATTTATACCCGGAACTATATATGTTTTCGTTCCATTGCCTATGACATACGAGAAAGGCAGTGAACGCACATCCGGATGCTCGCTCACCTTACCCATCACCATGGAAAATGCTCCAATAGTTGCCGGCCATATTATATGGCATCCCGATGCAGTCTTCGAGCCTCTGTCAAGAACGCCCCAATGAACAGGCCCCATCTTATAGGCATGATTGCTCTGATTGGTTGCAGAACCAGCATTATAGAACGAGAACATGCCACCTATAAGAAGCGATGATTTGTGATGAGAAGTTGAGAACGGACCGCAGAACGAAGCACACGCCTCACCATTGTCCATATATGAATTTGCAAAAAACAGAGAACTCTCCGCAGAGAATCCGCGTCCGATGTGCACAGTTTCACCAATAAAGCAATTATCTATCTTGGCACCGTCGACAACAGAAGCCCCGCATGCTACAACCGAATTTTCCATTATGACATCAGTTCCGATATACGACGGAGCATCATCACTGCTCTGTATTGTCGACATGCTCAGACGACTTGCACCGTGCACCTCACACGAATCGCCTATACAAACATTGCTTATCTCGCCGCTCATCAGGATACGCACATCGTTGCCTATCTCACCGCGACGCCCGCTTCCAGCCTCGTTGACCTCGCGCATAACCAGCCTTCTCACGTTGGCATCATGAATCATGAGCCAGGCAAGCTGAGCTGTAAGACGGTCGAATATGACCACGTTGCCTTCGCCGCCCTCATTCAGGACAGAAACAATGTTGCCTATGCCGAAATTAAGCGATCCGGTTGCAGATATTATGCCTGCATTGCAAATGCAGCATCTGTCGCCTATATTATAATCAGATATATATCCCGAAACATTTTCTATAAGACAGCCGTCACCGACCGTAACATTGTGCAGCGTGACGTTCGACAATCCGGAACTCCTGACGAATCCCTCCTCCATCTCTATATGACCGGTCAGAGAACCAATTTCCACAGTTCCAAAGAAACGTACATTGCTTACACGGTCTGGAACAAAATCGTCTGCCACAAACACCGACAGCCAGTCTTCAGCCTGGCATCCGCGTTCCTGGAGTTCAGAAATCTCATAGTCTGTCAACTGTCTCATATTGCCGTATTGTTTTATAATGAAAAATTGTTTCTGAAAGAACACCTACTGTCTAACCTAGCCATGCTCACTCAGCATTTCCTTCCTCATCATAATTTTGGAAAAGGAAATCATTGTAAGGATATTTCTGTACATGCAGTTCGCGCACCTTGCGATAAAGCAATTTCTTCAGTTCAGGAACATTGGTCTGTTCCTTTGCCGAAATGAAGAAACAGTCATCGCCCAGTCTGGCCATCCATGTTTTCATCAGCTCGTCCAGCGAAATGTTCTCACGGGTTTTCGGAGTCAGATCGTCAGCATCCTTTTCCGCCCACGAATAAGCATCAATCTTATTGAAAACCATCATATAAGGTTTGTCGCCGGCTCCAAGATCAGCAAGCGTCTTGTCAACCACCTTTATCTGCTCTTCAAAGTCAGGATGCGACATATCCACCACATGCACAAGCATATCGGCCTCACGCACCTCGTCGAGAGTACTCTTGAATGAATCAACAAGATCTGTAGGAAGTTTTCTGATGAAACCAACAGTGTCGCTCAGCAGGAAAGGCAAGTTGTCGATTATGACCTTTCTCACAGTTGTATCGAGAGTAGCAAACAGTTTGTTCTCTGCAAAAACCTCGCTCTTTGCAAGCAGATTCATCAACGTCGATTTTCCGACATTTGTATATCCCACCAATGCAACACGTATCAGACGTCCGCGATTCTTGCGCTGCGTAGTCTTCTGCGTATCGATGTCCTTAAGTCTTTGCTTGAGGAGCGACATGCGGTTGAGGATTATACGGCGGTCCATTTCCAACTGTGTTTCACCTGGACCTCGCAGTCCCACGCTTCCGCCTCGCTGTCTTTCAAGGTGCGTCCACAGACGTGTCAGTCGTGGGAGCATATATCTGTACTGCGCCAATTCCACCTGCGTCTTGGCAGCCGCAGTCTGGGCACGCATTGCGAAGATGTCAAGAATCAGAGATGTTCTGTCCAGAATCTTCACCTGAAGTTCTTTCTCTATATTGCGTATCTGTTTGGCCGACAATTCGTCATCGAATATCACCATACCGACCTCACGTTCCTCCTCTTCTTCAGCTTTGATGAAATCCCTTATTTCCTCAAGCTTGCCGATTCCGATATATGTAACGCTGCTCGGACCTAGGACACGCTGCGTGAAGCGCTTTACAACCTTGGCTCCGGCCGTCTCGGCCAAAAACTCCAGTTCATCGAGATATTCAGTCGTCTTGCGCTCATTCTGATTGGGAGTGATGAGACCAACAAGCACCGCAGTCTCCACCTTTGCTTCACTTATAACAAATTCTTTCATGTAAATTATACGTGTAAAAACAAGTCAATATATAAAATCATCACTTTCTGCCACCAAATAGTCAATAAGCAGAAAAAATCCTATGATATGCAAAAATAGGCATAAATGACGAAAGCACACGCTAATAATGGAAAATATTGATTGCTATGAAGTTTAATACAAGAAAAGAGGCTGTTCCGCAGTCATTTCACTGCGATACAGCCTCTGAAATACATTCTTTAACTATAGCTGGATAATATGCTGTCACATCAGTACGACAAGAATATGCCGTCCGGTGTTACAGCCTCAATAGAAACATTTATATCCTTACATACAGAATTGTTGTAGAAACCAATTTCAGCCTTTCCGTCCTTGTCTGTGACAACATTCGGATTCCAATAAAGCGTCTTTCGGTAGTCAGGCTCGTCCGGCTGTTTTTTTGAATAGTCAGGACTATAGTATTCAACAGGCTTGTTGAAGCCTTGAAGCTTGATCTCACGCCCTGCAATAAAATGCCTCTGCTTGTTTTCCGGGAAACGGACAACATTTACAAAAGCACCTGTCTTGCCGTCAAATCCGATATGCATATCGTCTGTAGCATAACTTGTATTATAATCAACATTTGGTCCGTTAGGCGCTTTGATAGCATAAACGTCATAATCAGGCATAGCATGTTCCATCACCCATCGTGTAGGCCTTCTGGAAATGTCTGTCACGATATCGATTCTGTCTATCGAAGCACAATTGCTCAGCCTTACTGCCAAGCCGGGAACCAAATCCTGAAATGAACTGCTTCTTAATGGTGAATCACGGTTCAGACGAATACTGTCAAGCCCCAAGACGATATTTTCCGCACTGTTGTTGTCAGCTCTTACAAAATCTGTCAGGAAATCCTGATATCGCGTGTAAGACATCGTATGCGGATTAAACTTTCTGTAAGGTTCATACAGTTCATTGTCGTATACAGCGTTCATCACGTCCTGAAAATCATAACTGGCCACAGGTTCATCTATTCGCCAATCCATATAGTTTTCCCATCCTTCAGAAACTTCAACTCCAGGCAACACTGATGCGGCATATATACCTTCTCCGCCACTGCCGACAGCAACAGCATCTATGTTAACTTCCGGTTTGTTTTCTTCATACCAGCTGTATTCCTTAAGATGTTTAGGCGAATAATCATCCCAACGTATGAAAAGATTCTGATCGTGCAAGACCTTACGTTCTGTATCTTTACCGGCCTTCTTGCCTTTATCGTCCGCATCCGAAGCCACCATGCTCAGGAACGCATTTCCGTAAAATGCCGGATAACGGAATCTGAAGCAGTCTGTACTGTCAGTTGTCACGGTAGTTTCAAACACAGCCGGCAAAACCTTACCTTTACCGTCTTGCCTGATTGATGCGTATACTTCAGCCGGTTTTTTCATCTGTTTCGAATGATCGTTCATAACATTATAAACCCTGCCAGAAACGTACATCTCTGTTTCAGGAGCAACACCTGCAGTTGCCTCCTGCGTAATGTCATATCTTCTCCAGCCTTGTACAAGCATCAACTCATCCAACGCCTTTCGGACCTGTTGACTGCGATCCTTGAAGTAATACCCCGGATTTTCTATATATCCGCGCAGATCAGATTGAAGAAGCAGTTCTGTAAGTATATTTTCACCTGAACGGAAACTTTCATCAGTCTGTCCGCCATCTCTGACAGCAACTGAAAATCTGGCATTGCTTAACGGCTTTCCTGTAAGCTTGTCTGTTGCGGTGACAGATACAAATGTCGGTGCACAAGCATTCGCGTCCGAAGACGCAACTTCTATATTCGCCTTACGGACATCATCCGACTCCGCAAAAAACATTCTCTCACATAATATCATCCCATCTCCAGATATTATGCTCAGCATGTTGACTCCTGTACGCAGGCTGTCTGAAGGCAGCACCACAGAACATGAACGTTTCGAAGTCGGCAGTTTCATCGAATGCAGAACCTTTCCCCTGCAGGAAAACACTGCATATACATCCTGACCGAAATATCCAGACAATGAAATATCGGCTTTTACTCCATCATCAGAACTGTCTACAATAAGTGAGCAGCCGCCATCCATAGCTTTAGGCAGATCAAACGTATACTGTTTTCCGTCAGTCTCAAAACGTACAGAATATGAAGCACCTATTTCTGGCGTAAAGAAGAAAGAACCACGGCCGGCATGAGTATACGAAACCTTCTGTCCGGTAGGATTACCGTTCTTCAGCAATTCACCGTCAATATTAATCCGTCGGCCCTGCTCATTTTCTGCCTCATAAGCAACTCGGCACCTCACCCCATTGACCAAATTACCGCCTTCGGGGTAAAAACGTACATTTACCGGAGGATTATTATATTTTATTCTATAGTTTCCCGTTGTAACCTTACGTTTTATAATTTTCGAATTGACAAGCTCTGACGAAGCAGGTTTTTCATATATCGGAAACACTCTTGAAAAGAAATTATCCGGATGAGTATCCAATGGAAAACCAGTACAGAACGACATCATCCATTTTGTATAGGCACGAACCTCATAATATCCGCTGAAAGCATTATTCTTGATACAAAAGCAGCCATCAGCCTGACCATCGCGGTCAACAACAAGCATTTGACGATCCTTCACATATCCCTGCGCATCAAGCAGATCTACATACAGAACCTTGCTCTCACCGACACCATGATCATCAGAATTAACTACATAAGCCTTATACCAGATTGTATCACCTATAAAATAATAAGTATTGTCAAAATGGACATAAACTTTTTCTTGAACCCGGTCATACACATGCGGAACTGTGTCAGCCATTGCGTTCTCTACATACCCCAAAGCAAAAAGCGTTGAAATGGATAAGAAAGCGGAATAGATATCTTTACATATACGTGACATAATATCATGATTTAAGTTGGACGATCAAAAGGTTATAACTATCTCATTCCCCGTATGTATCATATACATGAATACAGTCAAGACATTTGTTTCAGTTAATTGCAATATTATGAAAAAAAGACAATCACAACAAATTCTAAAGATTCAAAACATACAGACTTTTTAGAATTTCACTTTTTTTATTTTTTATACGTAATAAATTGTCCATCAGGAGTTACAGCCTCTATAGAAACCTTGAAATCCTTGCAGATGGAGTTGTTGAAGAAACTCACCTCGGCCTTTCCTTCATCATCAGTAACAACATCGGCATTCCAGTAGAGGGTCTTGCGGTAGTCGGGAGCCTCGGGTTGCTTCTTGGAATAATCCGGACTATAGTATTCAACAGGTCTGTTGAAACCACGGAGCTTTATATCTCGACCAACTATCACGCGACGTTGTTTGCCCTCGGGGAAACGTACAACATCCATATATGCACCTGTATTATTTCTTGAAGTAAGAAGCTCCATTTTACCATGAATCGGCCTTCGAGGAAAATCTGTTATTATATTTATTCTGTCAATTGAAGCGCAGTTAGCCAATTTGACTTTAATCCCTGGAATTTCATTTCTCTTTTGACGACTTGCCTCATACTCAGTTTCGGGCAAAGCCCCCTCTACCTCACCGTAGGCAAATTTCTTTCCGTTAAAGCATATTGCAGTATTTATGCGATTCTCACTATCATTACATACATAATTTTCTATATATCTATAATATATCATATGATACATTGTATGTGTTGTATATTTTTCATAGCGTTCATAAAGATTCAAATCATATATATTATTGGCAACATCTAGAAAATCAAAACTTATAACCGGTTTATCCATCATTCGGTTAACATACCTGATTTTCTTTTCTCTGACATCAACTTCCGGAAGTATATCGGAGGCATAAATGCCTTCTGCCAGATCTTCTTCGGTTATGCCCCTAAAAGGAAGAATCTCCGGTTTGTTGGTTTCATACCAGCTGTATCCCCTTACATGTCTTGGGGAGAAATCATCATATTTGATGAAAAAATTTGAATCATGCAATTTCAATGAAGGCTTTCGTTTTTTCTTCTTACGTTCACTTTTAGCTTTGTTTGCACGCAAAGTCAGCAGACCTTCGCCGTAGAAAGGTGTGTAAGTAAAATTGAAAAGATCAAGGCTGTCTGTATACATAGTGCCCTCATACTTCATGAAACCGTCATGCCCTGGTTCATCAAGGCGTATGGAAGCATAGACTTCCGCTGGACTGTCCAGAAAATCCTTATAGTCCTTGCGGATATGGTACACGCGCCCGCTAACCAGCATAGCAGTTTCAGGTTGTACACCAGTATCAGGCCTGGAGGATATGTCGTAGCGCCTCCAGCCGTGCACGAGAATAAGCTCGTCCAAGGCTTTGAGGGTCTTCGGGGTACGGTTGCGGAAATAGTAGCCAGGATTCTCGATGAAACCTCGAAGATCGGACTGGAGAAGAAGTTCAGTGAGGACGTTTCCGCCGGAATAGAAACTCTCGTCGGTCTGACTGCCGTCGGTGACGGATACTGAAAAGCGTACATCTCGAAGCGGCAGATTTCCGTCTGTAAGTTTGAAAGACACACTGCAGGGAGCAAGCGGAGATGCTGAGCTTTCAGAAACTTCTACTTCGGCACGGCGGAGATCGTCGGAATGTACGAAGAACATGCGTTCGGAAAGAATCATGCCGTCGGAGGTGACGATGCTGAGCATGTTAACACCGGTAGGAAGGATATCCGATGGGATGCTTATGAGGTTTCCAGCAGAAGAGGAGTCCAGTTCTACACTGTGGATTACACGTCCGCGACAGGAAAATACAGCCCATGCCTCGGGAATGCTGTCGAAGACCATGGATACAGAAGCGGATACGCTGTCGTCTGTCTGGGATACGGAAATGGAGCAGCCGCTGTCGAAAACTGTAGGAAGATCGAATACGTAGTCCTCACCGCCACTTCGGAAACGCGCCGAATAGCGGGAACCGGAGGAGGGAGTGAAGCGGAAGGAACCGCGACCTCCGTAGGTATGAAGGACCTTGATGCCGGTGGGGACGCCGTCGCACAGAAGTTCGCCGTCGACATTGATGTGGCGCCCGCGTTCGTTCTCGGCCTCGTAGGCTACAAGACAGGGAACTCCGTCGATGAGGCTGCCGCCTTCGGGAAAGAAGCCGACATTAACTGGAGGGTCGTCGTATATGATGCGGTAGTTGCCGGCAGTGACCTTCTGCTTCATGATGCGCGAGCCGTAAAGGCTTGCACTGTCGGGACGGTCGTAGACGGGAAGGACGCGAGAGAAGAAGTTGTCGGGATGACCGTCAAAGGGATAGCCTTCGCAGAAGGACTGCATCCAGCGGGTGTAGGCGCGGATCTCGTAGTAGCCGCTGAAGAAGTCTGGACGGAGGCAGATGCGGCCGCTGGCCTGGCCGTCAAGATCGATGACAAGCTTCTGACGGTCCTGAACGTAGCCCTGGGCATCGAGAAGGTCGACATAGAGCACACGGCTCGGACCGACTCGGAAACTGTCGGAACTCACAACGTAGGCCTTGTACCAGATCGTATCGCCGATGAAGTAGAAACCGTTGTCGAAATGAAGGTAGACCTTCTCCTGGATACGGTCGTAGACGGGAGGACGGTTTTCCGAACGGACAATATATCCGGACAGGAACAAAAGTATGGCCAATGCAAGACAGTATATCTGATGCATGTTCTTCATTGTATTAGGTAAGATTTGATTGCTCTATGCAATATTATCAAAAATACGACAGAAAAACAAGACCTTACATCTTTCCAGAACAAAGAAACCGATATCAGTAGGATATGAACATGCCGTCGGGAGTCACGGCCTCAATGGAGACCTTGAAATCCTTGCAGATGGAGTTGTTGAAGAAATGTATCTCCGCCCTACCCTCATCATCAGTAACAACATCAGCATTCCAGTAGAGGGTCTTGCGGTAATCGGGAACCTCAGGTTGCTTCTTGGAATAATCCGGATTGTAGTATTCAACAGGTCTGTTGAAACCGCGGAGTTTTATTTCACGACCGACTATAACATGGCGTTGCTTGCCCTTAGGAAAACTAACAACATTCATATATGCTCCTGTATAATTTCTAGATGTAAGAAACTCCATTTTACCAAGAATCGGCCTTCGAGGAAAATCTGTAATTATATTTATTCTATCAATTGAAGCGCAATTTGACAATTTAACCCCCATTCCTGGAATTTTCCTCCTTTTTTGTTTTTTTGCCTCATATTCAGTTTCCGGCAAAGCACCTACAACTTCTCCATAAGCAAATTTAATTCCATTATAACATATTGCAGTATTTATAGAATCAATATTATCATTGCGTACATATTCACTAATAAATTTATGGTATATAATATATGAAATAGTATCAGTTGAATATTTATCGTAGCGCGAATACAAATACTTATCATATATACCATTGGCCACATCTTGAAAATCAAAACTGACTACAGGTTTGTCCATCATTCGGTTAACATACCTGATTTTCTTTTCTCTGACATCAACTTCAGGAAGTATATCGGAGGCATAAATGCCTTCTGCCAGATCTTCTTCGGTTATGCCCC
>ENA-OUQW01001733-OUQW01001733.1-human-gut-metagenome-genome-assembly--contig:-NODE-1733-length-20725-cov-13.473537_pt1 | contig 20725 bp, 17 predicted proteins | sample MGYA00248464_ERZ548849 | MGnify/ENA primary metagenome ERZ548849 (study PRJEB26491, sample SAMN04978193) | human gut metagenome | host: Homo sapiens | study: EMG produced TPA metagenomics assembly of... | reverse complement strand
AGGGCGGAGGAGGGAGGTGGAGAAGTTGCACTTCTAACTTGACTGTAGCATTTGCAGACGATTATACAACTATTTGTTTAACTATAAAATTTAACTGCAAATGAAGAAAAACTACCTTTTGATGTGTGGATTATTAGCGACAATGTGTGCAAATGCTCAAGTTTGGGACGGTACTTCCGCCGCATGGACAAAAGGAGACGGTACTGCTAGTTCACCTTATCAGATTGAAAATGGACAGAACCTTGCTTATCTAGCTGAACAGGTCAGAGCCGGAGAGACATATGAAGGTAAATACTTCATTCTGACGTCAGACATCGACATGGGAGCTTCTGATAATCACAAGTTCACACCAATTGGTTTCTTCGACGAATATGTTGACACTGAGAACGGCAATGTGCTCGTTGATGAGTCTAAGTATTTTAAAGGAAATTTCGACGGCAACTACAAGACAATTGACAATGTCGATATATATTTTGTAGACACGCAGAACGAAGTTGGCGGTACAGGACTATTTGCCTGCATCACAGACGGTGCCGTTGTGAAGAATCTGACAATTGGAGCCAACTCTAAGGTTGAAGGGTCCTTTGCTACAGGTGCTATCGTTGGTGCAACTACCGGCGGACGCATTGAGAACTGCATGAACTCGGCTTCATTATCTATTCCGGACGGCGCCATGGGTACTGGTGGAATAGTTGGCGCCCTCTACGGAGGCACTATCTCAGGATGTGTAAATACAGCTGACTACAAAGGTGCAAACAATGTTGGCGGTATTGTCGGCTTTGTTGACAGAAACGGTGTGGTTGAGAACTGCTACAACACCGGTGACATAAGTTTCTCTGGATTCTACGCAGGCGGTATTGTCGGCTACCTCAGCGTTGGTACATGTACAAGTTCATACAATATCGGAAGTATCCTGAATGATTTCTCAGGAAGTGCGGTTGTAGGAACAACAGATAACACAGCAGTCATTGAAAACTGCTACTACCTGACATTGCCTGACGGTGCTACAGACGAAAACAACGGCACTGCAGCAAAGACAGAAAGCGAAATGAAAGAGGATGCGTTCCTCACAGCCCTCAATGGAGACAAAAGTGTATGGGTTGCTGATGCTCAGAACATAAACAACGGTTTCCCAATCCTGAGCTGGCAGGCAGACGTTACATCATCTGTAAACAAGACTGAGCTCAAAGATGTTGAGGCTTACGTGGACGGCAACAGCCTCTATGTACAGGCTGAAGACGGAAGCGAAGTTACTGTAGTAGATATGGCCGGCCACGTTGTTGCAAAGACAACTGCAAACGGACAGGCTATCAACCTTGCAGGTAAGGGTGTTTACATTGTTGCTGTAAGCAACGGCACAAGCAGCAAAAGCTTTAAAGTTGCTGTTAAGTAAGTAAATCATCAATTTTAAATAATGCAGGCCACAGAACCGGACGCAACAGTTCTGTGGCCTTCTATTTATCTGAACAAATGAACATAAAAGCGATTTTTACAATGATGGTGTATGCGTCGATATGCCAAGGCATAGATGCACAAATCATTCACAAGGTATACAACGGAAAACTGTCTGTATCGACCGTGGAGCTGCTGAACGGAAACAGAAGCACACGCAGTGATACACAACCAAAGTACGCCAATGTATACCTTAGATTTGACGACCAGGCCGACATCAACGAACTGAGCAAGAAATATGACATAAAACTCAATACTGGTGACGGAAGACTGTTCACAGCCTTGGTACCGATAGCAAACATAGCAGAAATGACTAAGGAGGCAGGCATCACGCAGATAGATGCCGGACAAGACGTTAGAACAATGATGGACTCAGTAAGATATTTCACTGGGATTGACGATGTATATTCTGGCAAGAACCTGGGACAGGCTTATAGAGGGAAAGGTGTCATTGTGGGAATAATAGATGCCGGACTTGACTTTCTGCACCCGAACTTCAGAGATGCCGACGGTAAGTGCAGGATTAAGACGGTTTGGGATCAGAACAATTTCTTTGGCAGCAACTCAGCATACGGCTACGGCATGGTATACAATTCAACAGAAGAGGTCGTAAATGCAAAAAGAGATTATGAGATGGCTGGAGATACTCACGGTACGCATGTGGCTGGAATAGCTGCGGGAAGTTATGACGGACCTTATCGTGGCGTAGCTCCAGAGGCAGACCTTGCCATTGTGTCTACAAACAAAACAGAACAGGGCATTGTTGACGGAATAGATTTTTTGCTGAAATATGCTGAAGAAGCTGGTCAGCCGATAGCCATTAACCTAAGTATCGGCACTGTGCTCGGATATAAGGACGGAACGGACAACTTCACAGAACTTGTTGACGGACTTATGAAGGACAAAAAGGGTCAGATACTTGCAATAGCTGCAGGAAACGAAGGCGACAGACGGTCTACCCTATTCGGGAATTTCGGAGAGGGAAAAAATGAGGTAGCATCAATACTTGTTCCACCGAACTACAACCGCGACAATCTGTTCGTACAGGGTGTCAACGGAAAAGAATACACACTGAGCATCACGCTGGCCGACACACTGGCCGACAAGATTGTCTTCACCGAAGACTTCTCGACAAAAGAGCAGACAACTCAAAGCTTCGAGAATTTCGGTTCACAGGAAGGCGACAATGGGAAATTGGTCGTTTCCTCGTTCTTGAATCCAGAAAACGGAAATCCCGGATTCAGAGTATCAATGACATACGAAAAGCCAGAAAACGAGGCATGGATAATCAAGCTCTCAGGACAAGACGGGAAATATATGATTAACAGTGACTACGGTGAATTCACCAATAACGGTCATGCTGAATATGCTGACGGAGTAAAAGACTATACCATTGCCGCAACTGCAACAGGATTCAACACAATTTCAGTCGGTGCTTACGTAAGCAAGACTTCATACACTGACCTTGACGGGAACATGCATCAGCAGAACTGGCAAAAAGGAGAGTTGTATCCACTGTCAGGAAAGGGTCCGACATACGACGGTCGTATAAAGCCTGAAGTCACCGCCCCTGGTGCTGCAGTCGTATCATCTTTCAATTCGTATGCAGGTGCCACATTTGTTAAACCTGAGATGAAAGTCTTTCAGATTACAGATGAGGACTCTGGCAGGAAATACAGCTGGGGAGTCGAGAGCGGGACTTCAATGGCCACACCTGTTGTCACAGGTACATTGGCACTGTGGCTCGAAGCTGTGCCAGACCTTGATGTTGAAGACATTAGAGAAGTTTTGAAAAATTCATCTACGCATGATGAAATTACCGGAGAGTCTGCCAACGGTTACTACGGAATGGGCAAGCTCAATGCTGAAGCCGGATTGAAATATCTGCTTGAAAATGTTGGAATCGGCAGTACCGCTGATAACAGCGGAATAAGGTTCGACTACGACAGACAGGCAGGACGTTTGTCACTGTATACAACAGACAACATATGTGAGGCTTCTGTTTATGATGTTTCAGGCATACAAGTGATGAAGGTAAAAAATCCGTCAAAAGATATATACATGAACCTAAAGCAAGGAAATGTATATATCATAAAAATAACAAGCGACTCGACATCGGAGACATTCAAACTTGTTGGATGATGGAACATGATGCAATAAATTCCGAAAAAACTCGGTCTCGAATAATTGCATACGCGCATACATCTGCGAAATAAAAATTAATACTACAAACCTACGCTTTGCGGACATACTTGCACTCAGAATAGCAAGTATGTCCGCATTTTTATATCCGAAAATAACCGCAACAGACAAAAAACAAGAAAAAACCATGTATGCAGCATTATTTAACTACATATATTAGTTTTCAAACTGTATATTATAGTTATTTGCAGATGCAGAAAGAATACAGGTATGCGAATATGTGGGAAATGGTATAAACCACAAATTGGTAAATCCGGCCACAACAGCACGTCAGCACCATATATACAGACACAAAAGATAAAAAACAGAATGGCCGAGGCTCTACAATGCGACCAACTGCTATAACTATAATTCACTAAAAAACGTATCGCTATGATTAACAAAAAAGATTCAGGACGACGGAGCTTATGCAACAAATATCAATGTAAAACAATAGCATTCATTGTTTTCATGTTAGTTTCATTACATAGTATCGCACAATGTAATATATCTGGTATTGTTAATCTATCTGATGGAGCAGGTATATGGGGAGCCAATGTCTTTGTGGCACATAAAAGTTCCCCTAAAGCGATAATAGGCTCAGCATTTACAGCAGAAGACGGCAGTTTTAACTTGAATTTGAACACAGACAATAATAGCGACAGTCTTATTCTTGAAGTTTCAGGCATAGAAATAGCTTCAAAACAGATAACGATACCAAACCGTTCTGGTAGTTATAATATAATCGTGGAAAACAGAACCATGAAACTTAAAGAGATAGTTGTCAAGGCAAAAAAGATATATTCGCAAGGTGACACCATAAACTATAGTGTAAACTCTTATCTCTCACGCTCCGACCAGTCCGTGGCAGACGTACTGCGCAAGATGCCAGGAATAACGGTATCAGAAGCTGGACAGGTGTTCTATCAAGGTAAACCTATAAAGAACTTCTATATTGAAGGACTCGATCTTATGAAAGACCATTACGGAATTGCCACAAACAATATTGATCCCAACGATATTGCGACAGTGCAGGTTCTGGAACACCATCAAGACATCAAAGCCCTTAAAGGACTTCGCCCAGAAGAACGCGCTTCGATAAATCTTCGACTGAAAGAAGGTGTTAAAGGTGTGTTCAACGTCATAGCCACCATTGGCGGTGGATATAATGATGCCGCTCTCTGGAACAATTCGGAAATCGTTACATATTTCCGTCGTAACAGCCAATACCTTGCAACTTATAAAGGCAACAATACCGGCGAAGACCTGTCGCAAGAACTGTACTCTTTCGACGACGATGACTACTCGCGCACCAATAATATATCTTCAATTACAATGCCATCTGCACCTGGCATTGACCACAGGTTTTACTATTTCAACCGTTCGCATAGTGCCACATACAACAGTGTTTATCGTGTAGGCAAATCTGGGGATTTCGGCATAAATGTAGCCTATCTCAATGACCGTGACAACCGCAAAAGCAGTTCTACTACAGCCAATACTTTGCCAGACGGTTCACAGAACATAGTAGATGAACAGATGAACGGCGTCGCCCATACGCAGAAAGCATACGGCGACCTAACTTACATGAACAATTCAGAACAGAATTATCTGAAAGAGCAGTTGAAGTTTGACTGGAGCAAGACCAAAGCAAACAGCATCATACTTGCCGATGATGAGGATATAAGCCAACAGGGCAATACAGACATCTTCCGTCTGCTGAACAAGTTTCACATGATACATCGCAATTCAGATAGCCGAGGCTTCGAAGTGTCTTCATTGTTGAATGTGGAAAAGCGTCCGCACAGCCTGTCAGTGTCGCCCAACCTGTTTCCGGATTTATTTGAAGGCGATTTGCTCAGTCAGAACGTGGATTACCGCAATATCTCTACTGAAAACAGATTTGCCTTTCTTTCGGCTTTCAAATACTGCAACTTTTCATTGCATCCTACGGCGATTATCAACTTTAGCCACAATTCGCTTGAAAGCAGGCTTGAGCATTTTAACAACAACCTTGCCCTTAACTATTTAGATGCTGGAATTGGCGCAGAATTTGTTTACGACATCCGAAAGTTGCATCTTTCACTGTTAATACCTATGAAATATAAGCTGTTTAATCTTGACAGACGCAGTGACGCCGGCGTGACAAATAAAAACCGTTTCAGGTTGGAGCCTAATCTCAATATATCCTACAACATCAATTCAAGCCATCACCTTTCGGTGAAATCAGCATTGAATTATATGATACCATCGGTAGAAAACCTCTACTCAAACTATATACTGACTTCTTACCGTTGCTTGTCAGTATTTGATGTTGCCGGACTGTATGAGGGAACAAACTTCTACAACAATTTGTCATACAATTTCAAAAATATTCTCTCCATGAGTTTTGCCGGCTTTGATTTGACTTGGCAGAGACAATCGCCAGAGATACTTTTCGGTTCATATTACGATGGAATCGTTCAGAGAACTATCAGTCAACGTACTTCTGAAACTGGAGATATTATTTCGGCAAAAATCCATGCAAGCCAGGGATTTGACTGGAGGCGTCTTAAAATTGGTGCGTCAATATCATACTCATATTATGACAGCCCCTTGCTCGTGCAGAATCAGACCGTGCGCTACACATGCAATTCCATAGGAGTAAATGCAAACATAAGTTTTTCACCTTTCAGCTGGCTCGAGTCATCATGGGAAGGAAACTACTACCAGACGGCCAGCCGTCAGAAAGGCTATGACCCGACGCAGTGGCTACGCACAGTCGTCAACAAGGCATCGTTAGACTTCACAATACCAGGCGGAATAACCATAAAGACCTCAGTGTATCATTACTATAATAACTTCAACGAAGGAGACAAATCGTTTGTACTGCTCAACGCAGAGGCCCGCTACTCCATAAAACGTATAAGTTTCTCTCTTGCATGTAACAATCTGCTGAACAGTAAAACATATCTCTATTCAAGTCAGGCTGCACTCACAGAGTCGCGCTCAGCCTACGAAATACGCCATAGAAGTGTGTTGTTTAAAATAAGATATCGAGTGTTTTAAAAAACAATTTAACATGAAAAAGACAATACTTTTATTATCAGCTATTAATATAGCTGTTTCCACTAATGCTCAAGTACCATATTCACAATCTTTGGAAAAGGGTATTGCCATTGACACGGCAAAGTATAAAGTGACCTATCAACTTACGTATAAAAATCATCCTGACGACAAAAATGTCATGGAAGATATACGCATTGTTCAGATAGGACGCAAAACGATAAAGGATTACAGCGACATACTGTTTCATTTTGATTCGCTGAGGACTGAAGAAGAGCGCAGAGGTGCAGAGACATATTCTAATGCTTCAGGCAAATCCATGGCCTATTGAAATTACGAACTATGTCTATGACAAAGTATCTGATATAAAATACCGCCTGCCAATCATGACCGGGACTTTGCATTATTCTGATTCCATTCCTTCTTTGGCATGGAATTACATTAATAGTCAAAGTGATACAATTTTGGGTTATGAATGTCAAAAGGCAACGACCACATTTGCAGGACGTACATATACGGCATGGTTCACAACTGAAATTCCATTGCCATACGGACCATATAAATTTGGCAAACTGCCTGGATTGATTCTCAGAATCCAAGATACAGACAAACAATTTTTATGGGAGTGCATTGGATTTGAACATTCCTCCTCTCCCATCATTCAATATGAATACGACAATGAAAAGAAATGCTCACTGGACGATGCAAACAAGACTATTGCCCGCTACTATAAATCTCCGTACTCGTTCCTATCTGCCGGAATGGGAGGAGCAAGAATCATGGTCAAAGGTCCGGACGGCAAATTCCGCAGCTCAACAGATATTGAAGAACAATCAATCCCATATAAACCATTAGAATTAAAATGAAAACTTTATATCTCTTAACTCTTACGATGCTATTAGTCAGTTGCGCTAAAGCACAACCGAATATTGATGCAGTCAGACTTGACTGCATTGGACAACCTCTGCCCAAAATCCGTCACATGATTGAAATGAAAGTTTTGTCCGATACTCTTTTTTTCGTATATGAATGCGATGAAGGTTTCGGACAACGTATCCTGCGCCGTGCAACGATTGATAAACAAAATCATCGGCTTGTCATCGGTCCTGAAATAGGTAGACGGGGCAACGGCAGCTACGTTTCATTTATGCCCTACCCTTTTGTCGGTGAAGGTGGCAAAATGAGCGTTGCTGGTCAGGATGATGGAGAAATATATAAATTAGCTGATGACAGTGTTTTGGTGAGAACAAAGACCAATCTGTTTAATGCTAAAGTTCCTTTAGCAATATCACAATATGCACAAGACATATTCTCTGTTTCACCAAATAAATACGTCTTTATCGGACGTGAACCGGCAGGTGGAGTCCAATATGCTATGTCGGTTGATATGTATTCGGCAAGAATGGATACTATGCGTCGAATCAGCATTTCTTCCACACAGACTGCCTGGATGCCTAATGCCGGAGAGATGGTATATTCAAACAAATACAACCGCATGGCTTTTGCTTATCGACTACATCCGATTGTTGATATTTTCAATGCTGATGGAACATTGGTCAATAAAGCGAGAATCGGTAAAGACACTTTTAATCCGAATACTCTCAACGAAGCAGACTTTGAAGAATTGAACACACTGCATACAGTAGATGCGACATATACACAAGATTACATATATGCTCTAAATTGGGCTTGTAAATATTCTGAAATTTCAACAGTATCACCAATTATCTATAAAATAGACTGGAATGGCAACATTATTAATCGATATGTTAGTGATTCTACATTTTTATATGGCATTGCAGCAATTGATGATTCTAATTTTATAGGATGGACAGGAAAGAAGTTTGTTATATTTACTATACCTCGATGATATATACAATTTTTTAACAAAAAGAAGAGGATGAATCGCATATTACGATGCACCCTCTTCTATGTTTTATATGGATTATTTATTTTTCAATCTGCCAGGCAAAATAAGTTCTAAAACAGAACCAACGAGACAAATCCACCAGATAAAAGGACTTGACATGTTGTCGGTGAAATAATAAAGTATCAGACCTACAACGGAAAGTATCAGTATAAATATGTTCTGCTTCCTATTGCCACGCCAGCAAGACAAAGCTTCGGTCTTATCTATCTTGAATAATTTGAAGTACAAGACAAGCCACAAAATGAAAATTAATATAACAGCACTTCCTATTGCAATATATAACCAATCCAGACTATATGTAAATGGCATTACAAGCCAAAGAAGCAACATTAAAATAGGCAGACGCGAAACTGCAGATTTTAACCTGGATAAAGAATCATTCATAACCATACTGTTTTAAATTTCAAAATATTCCTTTCAATTACAATCAAATATTTCTCTATATCAGAGATTGTAGAATGCAGTGAAAGCTTTAACAACATATTCGAGGTCTGCAACACCGGCTGTCTCGCGTACTGAATGCATGGCCCACATAGGATTGCCTATATCAACACCGCGTATATCCATCTGAGAGAGGAAAACATTGCCAAGAGTAGAACCTCCTGCCATATCGGAATGATTTACAAATGTTTGATAAGGAACACCAGCCATCTTACAGATAGTCATGAACACAGCGGCAGAATCGCTGTCGGTGATGTACTTCTGATTGGCATTGTACTTGATTACAGGGCCACCGTTTATAACAGGATGATTGGTCGGATCCTGCTTCTCGACATAGTTAGGATGAAGAGCGTGCGCCATATCGGCAGAAATCATAAAACTGTTGCTTATGGCCCGATAAAGGTCTTCACTGGTTCCTCCAAGCCCGAATACAATTCGTTCAATGATGGTACGTAAGACTGGTGAGCCTGCTCCTTGCTTTGTTCCACTGCCCACTTCCTCATTGTCAAAGAGTGCAAGTACTTTCGTCTTTGCACATGGCTTAGAATTGACAAATGCTTTAAGGTCGGCAAAAGCCATGTCCAAGTCATCCAGTTTGCCGGAGGAGATAAATTCTTCGTCTGCACCAAGAAGGCACCCTTTCTCAAAATCGTAAAGCATAAGGTCGAAATCGAGAATATCGTCTGCACTAACCTTCATTTCATCTGCTATAAGTTTCAGAAGATAGTTGTCCTTTTCAAAAGTATCGTTTATCATGGCAATGACAGGAAGCATGTCTTTCTGTCTGCTCAACGGATTGCCCTGCTCGTTGATGGTTCTGTTGAAATGAATGGCAATATGCGGGATGACAAGCATCGGACGATTGAAATTGACCAAGTGTGCAACCGGCTTCAATGGATCTGAACCTTTGAGCATGACGCGTCCAGCCATAGACAGAGGACGGTCGAACCAAGTGTACATGATTGGGCCACCGTAGACTTCTGTGTTAAACTTCAGATACTTTCCACCAACAGGCATTTCTGCATTAGGCTTTATGCGGAATGTAGGCGAGTCGCCGTGGGTGCACACCAACTTGAATCCTTCTGTCACGTCGCCTGAACCAACCTCAAATGCAAACAATGATGAATGGTTCTTAGTGACGAAATACTTACCACCTTTCTTAATGTCCCATGCATCACCAGCATACAGCTGATTAAAACCGTGTGCAAGCAGTTCTTTTTTCGCATTCAAAACTGCATGAAAACTTGTAGGACTCTCGTAGATGAAATCTATTAATTCGTTGGCTAATTGTTTTCCCATAATTTGTAATTTTTATTGTCACAAATTTAAAGAAATTATTGTTTTGAATAATTACCAACGAATGTTTTTGTGTGCTGATACATTATTGGGGCATACAAAACGTTCTTATAAGTATAGAAACGATTGACAAAAAAACAGGCAGGGCAATGGTTTTCCTTAAAACGAAAACCATTGCCCCACCGTATATTAAGTATGCAGTGATAAAGATTATATCTCAGGCTAAACCGAATTTTTTGATATCTGCATCCACCGTGTCAATACCAGAAATACCGAAGTTCTCAACCAACAAGTTTACCACATTCAGAGACAGGAATGCAGGCAGAGTCGGGCCGAGATGAATGTTCTTGACACCGAGGCTGAGAAGTGCAAGCAGAACTATTACCGCCTTCTGTTCATACCAAGCAATATTATAAACTATAGGCAATTCGTTAACATCGTTGAGCTGGAAGACTTCCTTAAGTTTCAGTGCTATGAGAGCCAAAGAATAACTGTCGTTGCACTGTCCTGCATCAAGAACTCTCGGTATACCATTGATATCTCCAAGCGGAAGTTTGTTGTATCGGTACTTGGCACAACCAGCTGTAAGTATGACACAGTCGCCAGGAAGAGCTTTTGCAAACTCTGTATAGTATTCGCGGCTCTTCATGCGACCGTCACAACCGGCCATGACAATGAACTTGCGTATGGCTCCACTCTTAACAGCATCAACAACCTTATCGGCCAAAGCAAAGACCTGCTCGTGTGCAAATCCACCGATGATTGAACCAGACTCGATTTCAGAAGGAGCTGCGCAACGCTTGGCATGAGCAATTATCTCACTGAAATCTTTCTTGCCGTCAACCAGCGCGTCAATGTGTTTCCATCCTGGATAACCTGTACTGTTGGTTGTATATACACGGTCAGAATAGGTTGATCTTGCAGATGGCGGAACGATGCAGTTTGTGGTGAAAAGAATTGGGCCATTGAAAGTTTCGAACTCTTCGCGCTGCTTCCACCATGCATTTCCGTAGTTGCCCTTGAGGTGGCTATATTTTTTCAGACGCGGATAGTAGTGAGCCGGAAGCATCTCTCCATGCGTATATATATCAATGTCACTGTCCTTGCTTTGTTCAAGGAGCTGTTCGAGATCGTTGAGGTCGTGTCCACTGACAAGTATGCCAGGACGGTTGCCAACACCTATGCTTACTTGAGATATTTCAGGATTTCCGTATGCTGTGGTATTCGCTTTATCGAGCAATGCCATAGCCTTTACTCCCCACTCTCCAACTGTCAGTGTAAGAGATGTAAGCGATGAAGTATCATCGTTAAGCACCAGTTCGCTCAAAGCATACAAGATGAAATCATTTATGTCGGTGTCGTTCATCCCAAGACGTGAGGCATGTTCGAGATATGCAGCCATGCCTTTCAATCCATACATGATGAGCTCTTTGAGTGAACGCACATCTGGGTCTTCACATGTGAGAACACCAACAGTCTTGGCCTTTGCTGCATAATCCTCGCGACGGCCATGCCACGTAAGGGCGTCTATTTCAGGAAGGCTGATGCCATGTTCACTCACATGTTCAATCATTTTATCTCTGAGCACTATGGCCTTTTCGATTTTGGAATATATGCTTTCAACATCAAAATTGACATTCGTTATTGTGGTAAACAAAGCATCATTGACGAAACTATGCATTTTCTGTCTGTTTGAACAGCAGGCTCCACCATTATGCTGGATACATCTTGATGCTATGACGCCTATACCCTTAATAATATGCAGAAGAAGGTCCTGGGCATTGGCTACTTCTGGCTTCTTGCCACATACACCTACAAGTCGGCAACCAGTGCCGTTGGCTGTTTCCTGACATTGATAGCAAAACATTTTTGTGTCCATATCCATGATTATTTAGTCGTTATTAAAAACCGATATGCCGGCCGTTTTTTAATGTTCAAGGCAAATGTAATCATGGATTATGAAGAAAGGCGTAACATATGTTACACCGGACAAAATGCTTGTAGATGATTATACTTTTTTAAGAACTATGCTACCAGAAGTGCGCTCTATCAAACCGTCATCGGCAAGCTCGGACAGGACACGCGAAAGAGAAGGTCGTGCAACGCCGAAGATGCGTGATACCCATTGGATGTTATCGATACTTCCATTGATACGAAGATATTCCACGACTCGTTCTTTAAGAGAACGGAGATTGTCCTCGTGTACTCGGCGGGACAAACGACAGCACCTGTCTGACAGTATTCGGATAAAAGCTGTCATCATATTCTTGTCCTTACTCAAAATGTCAAGGAAAGAGGATTTGTCGATATAAAGAATGACACATTCTGTTTTTGCAATGATGTTTACCGGCAGGCGGTTGTCCTCGCCGTAGACAAATGCCGGTGCAAGAATAAGCGGACCTTTTATGGTCTCAATTACGACTTCTTTGTCGGCATCGTTTGTCATGTTAGTGTAGACAGTACCTTCAATCAGTATCATCACATCGCTACACTCATCGCCCATGTGCGCAATAGGCAAATCTGCAGATTTACGGCGGAGCCTATAACGATTCCCTTCGAGAAAACACCTTAAAATTTCTTTATTGCAACTGCTGAAAATAGGAGCTTTCTGCAGTATGCTCATTAAATCTTCCTGCATCGGTATATAAGTATATATATTTTAAAATCTATATATGAAACGGCAAAGTTCCCCGCAGGAATCTGATGGGTCTTGCAGGGAAAATATGATTTACTTGAAAGTCAGTTTGACTTCAGCACCTTTGAGCCATGGGGCAGAAAATTTTACTTCTGCATCACACTCCTGCCCTGTAGCCTGAATGTAGGCTATCAGATGGCCGCGAAAAACTCGCTGGCGGTTGTCATTGTAGTTGCCCATATCTGAATTATTGCCGGACTCCATGCCAAGAAGCTTGGCTGGTCCGCTTATACGGCATGTTACTTCGTCGTCGGAAAGATAAACGGGGTTGCCATCTTCATCGACAATCTGCAAGATTATCTGAGCTACACCACGTTGCTTGTCAATTACAGAACCTTCGAAAACATCGGCCTTAATGGCATAAGGACGACCTGATGTGCTCACGGTATATGTGCATACGGTCTTACCGCTATTGTCCAAACCTTCGACCTGCAATTTTCCAGGTTGGAAAGGTATATCCCAAGATGTGATGAAGGTATTGTCGTCCAAATCCTTAATCTCGCCCACTACCTTACCGTCAAGTAGAAGGCGCGACTTAGGTGTGTTGCAATATGCAACAACTCGGATAGTCTGACCTTCAGAGTAGTTCCAGATTGACCATGCATCGGCTGAAAGGCGTTTGCCACGAGCCGGATAAGTACCTAAATATGCCACAGGCTTCTCTGACCATAAAGCTCTTCTGAAATATCCGCGAGGCTTGATGAAACCGCCAAGGTCAATTAGACCTGTATAAAGACCGCGTGAAGGCCAACGTCCTGCTTCACCTAGATAATCGATGCCGGTCCATATAAACTGTGCAAAGATGTTCTTGCTATCGCGAACTTTCTTCCAAGCATCAAGGCCCTGTCCATTCTCACTTCCGTATATTACTCTATCAGGATATTTGCTATGATCTTCGTCATAACGGTTCTCTGTATAATTATATCCGCAGATATCAAGATTGAACGGATAATCTGTCTCGTTCGACATAATCACACCAGCAAGAGCTGCGGTAACAGGACGTGTTGTGTCATATTTCTTCACTGTTGTTGCCAAACGCTTTGATATTTCTCCAAGACGCTCAGCATTTGGAGCATCTTTCTTATATCCTCCGTACATAGGCTGATTGATTCTACCGTGATCAAGGACCGGATGCGAATAAGGGTCATTTGGATAGTCAACCTCATTGCCAATGCTCCACATAATTATTGATGCGTGGTTTCTGTCGCGCAACACCATGTCACGAACATCACGCTCACACCACTCGTTGAAGAAATCGGCACTGCCCTGGAATCCTGGTGTACCTACGTTCCATCCACTTACCCATTTACGTTTAGGATATTCCCACTCGTCAAATGCTTCATCCATGACTACAAATCCCAACTCGTCGCACAAATCATAAAGCACAGGAGCCTGAGGATTATGGCTCATTCTTATGGCGTTGCATCCTATTTCCTTTAAAGTCTGCAAACGTCTGCGCCAAACCTCAACAGGAACAGCCGATCCCAAGCAACCTGCATCATGGTGTATGCATACACCTTTGAGCTTCATCCATGTGCCGTTCAGAGCGAAACCGTTGTTTGGATCAAATGTCAAAGTTCTGATACCTACTTTACGGGAATTCTCTTCTGTTTTCTTACCATCAACATACACAGTAGTCTTGAGAGTATACAACTGCGGCGATGATATAGACCAAAGTTTAGGACGAGCAATTGACATTTTCTGAATCTGCGTCAGCGAATCGCCTGCATCAAGTGAAACACTCTTTGAAGACTCTGTTACAACTTTTCCGCCATCAACATCATAAATAGTCTGCACAAGCTTAACTTTTGCCTGCTTTGAACTGAAGTTGCGCAGTGTGGTCTCTACTGCAACATCTGCTTTTCTAGATGTAACCTTGTCGGCATGAAAGAATATGCCCCACAAATCCACATGCACAGGATTTGCATACACGAGATACACGTCGCGATAGATACCAGAACCTGTATACCAGCGAGAATCGTTTTCGCGTGTATGGTCAACAGTAACTTTAAGCACATTATTTTCGCCATAACGAATATACGGAGTCAAATCATAAAGTGTAGACATATACCCATTTGGACGATTACCAACAAGTTTTCCATTAAGATATACAGTGCTTCTGTTATATATACCTTCAAAATAAATGTAGATTTTTTCTCCCTTTTTCTCAGCAGGAACGACAAATTCCTTTGCATACCATCCCATACCTCCAGGAAGGTAGCCCGTTGCGCTGTATTTATCTGGACTGTAGCGTCCCTTAACGCTCCAATCATGAGGAAGCACAACTGTCTGCCATTTTGAAAAATCAGTTACTTTTAAAATGTCATCATCTACAGATGCAGGCTGAATGAATTTCCATCCATCAACAAAAAGCTGACGGTCACCGAACATCGGATCAGCCTTGACACTTGTGAAATGAAAAAAAACGAAAAAGAAAAACAATGACGCTACGACTGATTCAGCATAACGAATCATTTTAGCATAAGACTTACATATTAGATCCATAATATTTAGTATTAAGATTAATGAGGTTAAATATTTATGATTTCCGAACTTGCAAAAGTTGAAAACATTTACAGAACTGCCCTTATAAAAATGAAGACAACCGGCACAAATATAAATCTTTATAACATTATATAGTAAACCGGTTGTCCTCAATAGACAGTTTTATTATGTTGCTCTATAAAAACAGAATTACCAAGCAAAAATTGGATAATCCTTCATGAGATCATTTACATGACTACGTACTGATGCTATAACAGACTCATTCTCTGGAGCATTAAGAACCTTCTCAATCATATCGGCAATCTCGTACATAAGATCTTCTTTAGCACCTCTAGTAGTGATTGCAGGTGTACCAAGACGTATACCAGATGTCTGGAATGCTGAACGTGTATCGAATGGCACCATGTTCTTGTTGACTGTAATGTCGGCAGCTACAAGAGCCTTTTCTGCAACCTTACCTGTGAGATCTGGATACTTAGTGCGCAAATCAACAAGCATAGAATGATTGTCTGTACCACCAGAACAAATGTAGAATCCCTTATCCATCAAAGCCTGTGCAAGCACAGCTGCATTCTTCTTAACCTGTGCCTGATAAGTCTTGAACTCAGGCTGGAGTGCCTCATTGAAGGCTACAGCCTTAGCTGCTATAACGTGTTCGAGCGGACCGCCCTGCTGTCCTGGGAAAACTGCACTATTGAGTATCTGAGACATCATCTTAACTTCTCCCTTCGGTGTCTTGAGACCCCAAGGATTCTCGAAGTCCTTACCCATGAGGATGATACCTCCTCTTGGACCACGGAGTGTCTTGTGGGTTGTGGATGTGACTATATGAGCATACTTGAGCGGATTGTCAAGCAGACCTGCAGCAATGAGTCCTGCAGGGTGTGCCATATCAATCATGAGCAAAGCTCCAACCTCATCGGCAATCTTACGCATTCTTGCATAATCCCACTCACGACTGTAAGCAGAACCACCACCAATAATAAGTTTAGGCTTGTGCTCGAGAGCAAGCTTCTCCATCTCATCGTAGTCAACACGACAAGTTTCCTTGTTCAGATTATATCCAATAGGATTATATAGTATACCAGAAGTATTTACATGCGAACCATGGCTGAGGTGACCACCATGATCAAGATTGAGTCCCATAAAAGTATCACCTGGCTTAAGCACAGCCAACAATACTGCTGCATTGGCCTGTGCACCAGAATGAGGCTGAACGTTGGCATATTCTGCACCGAAAAGTTTCTTTACACGCTCTATGGCAAGATTCTCAGCAATATCTACTACTTCACATCCTCCGTAGTAACGCTTACCCGGATAACCTTCTGCATACTTGTTGGTAAGGCATGATCCCATTGCCTGCATAACCTCATCGCTCACAAAATTTTCCGACGCAATAAGTTCAATGCCCTTCAACTGCCTCTGGTGTTCTCTCTCAATCAGTTGGAATACTTCCTCATCTCGTACCATTTTTCTTATATTTAAAGTGAATAAAATGTCAAAAAGCTACATTAAATCTCAATTGCACAACCAATAGGTCTTTAATGTACAACGCAAAATTAATAAAAAGTTTAACATACCAGCATATTTGCTTACATTTTAGTGATTGCCGGCATTTCTAACGACTCTTTATACATCATAATGAAAAGCCAACATATCACAGGAAAGTGTCTGATACTATATTCTTCTACTGTGCAACTGTTCCGGCTTCAATCTCTGCATCAACAGTTCCACCTTTATTCGTATAGGTTCCCTCAACTTTTATTCCTCGGCTTTGGTCACCGGTATTTACAACCTTTATATGACCGGCTTCTACGGTCATGTTAAAGTCAACCTTTATTCCCATGCAATACTTGGTATCGTCGGTCTCAGGATCCACAAATGTACCTCCGCCAGCAGTAATATAAATATCCGTAGGAGCTTCGTTTTCATTTACAAAAAGATGCACATTTGTGCTTATGCCTTTGGAACCGCTGCCAGGTACATCTATATTAATGTCGCCACCGGATATTGTGATATTCCTATCAGCCTTCAAACCTTTGACATCGTTTCCAGCAACAGTAAGATCCAATGTTCCTCCGTTTACAATAAGTTGTCCATTAAGCTCATCCAACGGATTTTTTGTCAGTTCGGCCTGAATACAGTCCCCCATATTTCCCGATATAGAAACAGAACCACCGTTCATCTGAAAATACTGGCCACAATGAAAACCATCCTTCACAGCTTCGGTAACAGTAATAGTACCTGTTGTCTTTTTGATTTTCATATATTCATTCGTAGATATAGCATGTCCGGTCTTTCCAGCTACAGTTAGATTTCCACCCTGCTCTATTTCCAGGTGACCATCACAGTACAAAGCCGCCTTATGCGTGCCTCTTGCGCAATCTTCCAATCTGTTTTCTGTACCTTCGGGAAGAATTAGCTCTATGCGCTTGCCGCATTCAAGATCGATCGCAGGGCCTGACGATGAAACCAAATCGAGTCCATTAAGATAGAACTTACATTTGTAATCGCCATTATACAACAATGAACCATCACCTGAGCTTCCTTCGAGAACATACTCAAGTTCATCTGTCACATTTGTTGAATTAAGTGTCACATGTGCACCTTCAATACTGTATGTCACACCCTTTACATTCGACGGAACATGCACAGAAGCCTTTCCATCAGAATAACTTACTACGACCTTTCCAGACTTGTCAAGTGCCGGCGGAAGAAAAGTTATACTGTCAATTGACGAAACGTTATAAATTGTACCACCGATGTTAACATTGGTACCTTCCATACTGAACACCATATCACCAACTTCGGCACGATCGTATTTTACGTATCCTCCATATTGCCATACGTACATATATTCTTGGGCTGTTGCACAGACTGCTGATATAAGTGACAATACAACGGCAAAAACAAGCTTCTTCATAACTTCATGATTTTAATTGTTTCTACTCCTAAACGTAAAACATACATGCCTTTAGGCAAAAGACTCAAGTCCAGATTATGCGCAGAACTGTCTCCTACATATTGCGATGAAACCTGTTTTCCATCAGCACCAAATATCTCTACAAGTCCTACATAGCCACGAACAGAAAGCATGGAAGCAGATTGATTCCACACGGTCAACAATCTGCTGTTGTCCTCCGAAGTATTTATTGAAGCAGACACATCTGAAAAATACACTTTCTGCATGTCCGCCAAAAAATATTCATCGCAACTTCCATCTGTCATGTGCGCCTGCAGTTTGCCTCCTGTGAAAGTTATTTTCTTAAGCTCCGACAAAGGAGTTTCATAAATTTCACCTTTTACAACAAAGACCACACGGTCGGAATCGCCTGCAAAAGCAGAAGTATACAATGTTGCCACAAGGGTAAACAAAGTACAAAGAAAATACTTCTTCATATACTGTAAATTTATGTTTTCAGAACTGGAAATAAGTTTTTCTAAAATTTATATGTATAGCCCAACACTATTACGTGGCGATTTTCGCCAGCGGAATCTTCAATGTTGTGATTGAAGAGATATGACAATTTAACCCTGTGATTCTTAGAAATCTTGTAGGATGTTCCTGCCATTATCTTATACTCGTCCATATCCATGCTGTTCTGCAAATCGTTATACAGCTCAAACGACACAAATGGACCCCAATCGCATTTTTTCTTGTCCCACTCGATTTCAAGACGCGAACGCAGATAATGTGTATTCTTCTCATGCTTCACATCAGGATCCGACTCTGGATAACCAGGGCGCAATTCATCAAGAAAACCGCCCTCAGGAAGAGGTGTACGCACATATCTGTACTTAAGACGATAGACCTCCATTTCTGGTCGATGTGTATATTGGTAACGCTCACGTAACGAGACCTTTATACATTTAAAAAACTTCTTATCAAAAGTTACGTCAGCCTTAAATCTATGGCGCAGCGACCAATAGCTGTCAGTAATATTATATCCTTCCCAATAGTATTCCTTGTATTCATCATCAACATCCTGGGCAATATCCATATATTTCTCCTTACGCTCAGTTGGGTAATAGGAATATATCATAGCATAGCCAACTTTCACTTTCATGAATTTGGAGATTTTATACCCGAGACTTAATGTCGCACCAAATCTGTCAACCTGCTTCATACAGTCTTCGGTACGGAACTCGCCTTCAAATGACAAATCAAAATTATGCGGAAGCGATTTTTCCACTTCCACTTCGGTCCAAAGACCAAAATCATCATCAGCCTTAGCTGTCAGTATGCCGATTGCAGACAAAGCTATAACGGCACAGTATCTTATACTAAAAAATTTCATGACTACACTTATAAACCGTCAAAAGTTCTGGTAATTCTAGTTATATTCTCAATAGAGTTGTCTCCTTCTTCGCCGTTGCAATTTTCACTATTATAATAAATGCGGATTATCGCACTGTCACGCAGAAAATCAACAGTACCAACTTCTACACGTAAGATCTTAAGTCCGAGTCGGCTTTCGATGTCGGCTATGAGTTCTGCACGCTTGTCGGGAGCTATAAGGTTTACATTATCATAGAATATTATCTTGCTTGCCTCATGCTTGACTAAAATTTTGCTTTCGAGTACCCATACGGACAAAATGAAAATTATATTCGGAATCAGCAGCTCCAACATCGTCAACTCTTCTGACATACCGTTTACAACTGATATAGCTACAAGGAAGAAAAGATATGTCATTTCCCTGATAGGTACAGCTTCTGTTCTATAGCGTATAATGCCGAAGATGGCGAATAATCCCAAAGCAACTCCAGTCTTCAGCTTTGAGTCGCCCATGAAATACACAAGCATAAATATGCTAACAGAAATCATCATGAACGTAAAGTAATAGTCGCGTCTCTTACTCTTGGAATAATAGAAGACATGAACAATTAGCCCGACTACAATTATATTTATCATAAAGCGGAAAAGCATAGAGGCTATCCCACCTACAAAATGCGGTGCGTCAACAAAAATGTTCAGAACACCAAGAAGATTTTCCATAAGATTAAATTAGGGTTATGTTTTTAATACTAGTTTAAAGGCAATGTCGCTTTTTTATGCAATGTCCGCATTCGTATCCTGAAACGGTTATCCTTCAGATTGCTGTTGGTAAGAATTGAACCTATACAAGGGATATTCAGTAAATAGAATAAAATTAGCCAACTAATTCATACACAAAGTG
>ENA-OUQW01001705-OUQW01001705.1-human-gut-metagenome-genome-assembly--contig:-NODE-1705-length-21013-cov-5.469654_pt1 | contig 21013 bp, 20 predicted proteins | sample MGYA00248464_ERZ548849 | MGnify/ENA primary metagenome ERZ548849 (study PRJEB26491, sample SAMN04978193) | human gut metagenome | host: Homo sapiens | study: EMG produced TPA metagenomics assembly of... | reverse complement strand
ATTATCTTATATTTATGATGAAAACGGATGGCTGCAGGAGATCAAAGGAGAACTGTATTCCAAGAATCAGACAACAGAGAAAGTCCTCAGAAGTTATACCTATGATGCGTACGGAAAAGTTAAAGAGATCAAGGATTACAGGAATCTGTTAAAGAATGGTGATCAGGCAGTTCAAAAAGTTTATATCTATGACAGTTTTGACCGTGTTAAAGAGATGATCTACACTGATCTAGAGACAGAAAAAGTGATGGAAATCAAAACTCACAGAACTTGATTGGAACAGAAGGAAATATCCTTGCAACTGAGAGATTCAAAGGGGATGATACGCAATATTATCTGTATAATAAAGATATTCAGGGAAGTACAACTAGCCTAGTGAAAGAAGATGGAAGTGCAGATGCAACCTATCAGTATACGGATTATGGAGAGACAATTATTCATGGAGATGATCAGGCGAAAAATGAAGTGTGTTATACTGGTGGAATCTATGATCAGAGTACGGGATTGTATTATCTGAATGCACGGTATTATAATCCAGAAGATGGTAGATTTATGACAGAGGATACCTATCGTGGAGATACGACAAAATCGGAGACGGGACATTTATATGTGTATTGTGCGAATAATCCGGTGAATTATGTGGATCCTAGTGGGCATTTTTTAGTAAGTACAGCAGTTTTAGTAGGTGTCGGAGTAGGAGGAATTGTTGGTGCAATAGCTGGTTCATATAAAGGTAGATTAGTTGCTAAAAGATTAGGATATAAAGGGAAAAAAAGAAATTTATTTATAGCAACATATGGAATTAAAGGAGCTGTAGTAGGAGCCATTATAGGAGCATTTGCAGGTTATGGTATCGGTGTTGCTATGGGAGCATCATCAAGTAGTGGATTAGCGGTAAAAGGAGTCAATAGTGCAATAAGAAGAGTAGCTTCTGATCAAAATAAAGTAAGGCACATTATGCAGAGTAAACATGAGTGGACAAAAGTAACAAAAAAGAATCAGTGGAAGTATGTAAAACCAATTGTAAAAAAGGAAATGAAAAGTGGAAAAATGGAAGCTATAGGAAAAACTAAAAGAAAAGAAATTGTATATAAATTTGTATACAATTATAAAGAGAAAATTATCGAAGGTACATGTATAGCTAAGAAAGGAGTTGTAAAATTAAGTGATGCATGGTTAAAACAATTGGTTTATGATAATCAGCCATTTTTTTCTTTAAATCAAACTGGAAAAACGAATCGAGAGTTATATATTTTGTGGAAACAAAATAAGAGAGATGATATTTTCTTACTTTTATATACACAGCTTTGGATGGCATTAGAAGAAGTTTATATGGAGAATGTTATAGATTATTATAAGAAAGATTGTTATGAAAAAAAACTTTTTTTTGAATTAGTAGAATATCAAAAAAGGTTTTTTAAAAAAATATCAAAATACAATTACTTACAGGTTATTTTTATGCAACCACGGAATATTTATTTTTCTTAAATAAGGAAAATGATATTTATAATATAGTTGATGAAGGAAAAAATATAATAAAAAAACTATATGATAATAATCAAGAAAAATTCGAAGTGTATATTTTTTATATTTGCATTTTACAAGGAAAGAGAAAAAAATGGATAAAAAAAAGAAAATGGTATTTACGAGAAATTAAAAAACTATTTCCAAGTAATTCGGAAATAGATCAATATTTTCGGGAAATATTTTTACTGTAAGTAATGTTCAAGACTTTGTAACAATGATAGTATGTAATATACAATTACAAAATAAAAAAGATTCTTTTATTAAAAAATCATATTCCATACCTGTTGGTATTTTTCCAGGGAATAAAGCAACCATTGACGACAAAGGGAATATATATGTTGCGACTGGAATGTTAGGTGTCGTTCAGAAATTTAACAAGAATGGCGACTTTATTAAGAGTATCTTAATTAAGGATGATATTGATATGATTAAGAATGAAAGAGATGGAATTCATGTATATGCAGGCAAGTTTGATTATACGGATTATCATATAACAGAGAAAAAAATAATAGAAAAAGAAATAAGTGAAACAGATTTAGATCATATAAAATCGGGACCCAATGAATTGGTGATTGGTAATTTCTGGATTTTCAAAGGTAAAATTACAATCTTGAAAAGTAGTGTATTTCCAATAGATCCTTTTATTATTATGTATACAGCTATATTAATGGAAATTATATTTTGGATAAAAGCAAAGATAAGTCGGTTTAGAGAAAACAAAAGCAGCAAAATTGTAGTGATAACAGGAGGAGACGAAATTGGAAGTTAATGTAGAAATTGTATTAAGTTATAATGATGAAGAAACAGATTGGAAAGTAAAAAAAAAATATTTCTAGATTCATATACAGATTAAAGAAATACAGAACAGGAAATCGATTTTCTGGAGAATATACATATAAGATTAATCAAGATTCAGAACTATATAAACAAATAATTGAATTTTATAAATCAAACAAAGAAGATGTAGAATTTATTTGTTTAAATTATGGTGTTAAAATTACAGATGAAGAATTTGAAAAGGCAAAAGCATTCGTTTTATGTTTTCCAGAATATTACTGTGAAGAATACGAAGATATTGAAAATGAATATAGTGAATGTGAAAGTTGTCATAGTAAAGAAAAAACAAATAGCTTATTTTATGCACAACCGAAAGGATATATAAAAAAACATGAGAATGATTATGGGTTTGCAGGATTGGATGGAACAGGAGAGTTGTTGTTATTACCAAAACTGGTGGAGAAATTAAAAGAATCAGGAGTAGATAAAAAATATTTTCAGCCGATTATAAGCAAAAGTAAAAAGATATTAGGATATACTTTTATTACTGATAATATATTACCACAGAAAAGTTATATTGATGAAAATTATAAATTTGAAAATCAATGTGAAAAATGTGAAAGAATAAATATGACAGAAAATGAAAACATTTTCTATTTCATACCGAAAAGAATAACAGAAGAAGGAATAAACAATTTAAAGGATGTAAATAAGACATATGAATTTTACGATGAGTATAGGGAAATCGTAATAAATAAAAAGGTTGCACAAATTATAAAAGAAAATGTTCCATATGCAAAATTTTACCCTGTTATTTTAGATAACAGAAATTAAAAACAAATCAACTATTCAGGAACCACCCCGCGATTCTCAACGATCGTAGAAAACACGATCATCGTACTAGTCTTCCCAAAGTGCTGCAATTTCCCAATAAATTCATCCAGTTCCATCGTACTAGGAAAAGCAACCTTCAGCAGCACAGAATAATTTCCAGTTACACAATCACATTCCAGTACATTTGGATGAGCTCGAAGAAAAGGATAAACTTCGGGTTTTTGTGCAGGGCTGATCTCAAGACTGATATATGCTTTAATATGATAACCAAGTTGGATCGGGTCAACAGAAGCATGAAATCCAGTCAGAATTCCTTCCGCTTCCAACCGCTTAATTATTTAAAGTAAATCAAGACTTTCATTAAAAAAAGAAAAGATGAAACACAAAATTTGAACTTTAAATTTGGAAAGACAGGATTAAGGTTTACGAACATTGCATACTGTGTTAAGCTTCAACACATAAAATCTTGAAACAAAACGACAGCATGAGTAATCAGAAAAGAGGAAGACAATGTTAAGCAGAATGGAACACGATTCAATTGGAGCATTAAACGTACCAGCGGAAGCATACTATGGAGTTCAGAGTATGCGTGCAGCCACAAACTTTCAGATCACACACCGTCTATTACATCCAGTGTTGATCGACAGCATCGTAATGGTCAAAAAAGCAGCAGCGATCACGAATGAAAAGTCTGGAAAACTTGACCAGCAAATCGCTCAGACAATCATTCAGGCATGTGATGAGATTCTGGATGGAAATCTAAGAGATCAATTTATCGTGGATGCGATCCAAGGAGGGGCTGGAACTTCTGCCAATATGAATGCAAACGAAGTGATTGCCAATCGTGCGATAGAAATCCTTGGTGGAACCAAAGGAGATTACAGCATTGTACATCCAAACGATCATGTCAATATGTCACAGTCTACGAACGATGTAATCCCAACGGCAGGAAAGATCACTGTCTTAAAATTACTTCCACAAACGATCAAAGAACTTGAGAAATTAGAAAAAGCCATGGAAGAAAAAGAAGCAGAGTTTGATGATATCCTCAAAATGGGAAGAACACAGCTTCAGGATGCCGTTTCAATGAGACTTGGACAAAGTTTTGGAGCATTTGCACATGTCTTAAAAAGGGATATCAAAAGACTGAAAAATGTTATGGATGAGATGAAAGTCTTAAACATCGGAGCAACAGCCATTGGAACAGCGATCAATGTAGACCCTTACTATCTTGCGAACATTTCTTATGAATTAAGCAAAGTTGCAGGAATTTCATTAAAACAGGCAGATGATTCCAGCAAGACAGAATGGTTCATCCATCATGCCAGGAAAGATCAACCCAGTGATTCCAGAAGTTGTATCACAGGTTGCATACCTGATCATTGGACATGACTATACGATCACGATGGCAGCCGAAGCCGGACAGTGCGAAGAATATATTGAAAAAAGTGTTGGAATCTCAACAGCGTTATGTCCATATATCGGATATGCAAAGTCTGCTGAGATTGCAAAGAAATCACTAAAAACAGGAATTTCTGTAAAAGAGCTGGTATTAGAAGAAGGTCTGTTAAAGGAAGAAGAATTAAAAGAGATCTTAAAACCAGAGAAAATGACACAGCCCATGAGAGAAAAAGTGATGAAAGCAGTATCATAAATACAATTAGAATACAAAAAAGAATGAAAAGTAAGAAGAGGCTTTGGAGAAATTCAGAGCTTCTTTTATTGCAATATCCTCTCGCACAAGATATAATACATAAATAGAACATAAGTACGATTGGAGGATGGAAAGAATGATAATAATTCTATGCTTAGACAACAACAACGGTATGATGTTTAATGATCGAAGGCAGAGTCAGGATCGAGGCTTGCGAGAGTATATTGCGGAGATGACCAAAGGGGAGAAGGTCTATATGAATGCATATACAGAGAAGTTGTATGAAGAGATCAACAATCCGGTTGTTTGTGAAGATTTCTTACACAAGGCAGGAAAAGGGGAGACTTGTATTGTAGAGAATCTTCCATTAAAACCAGTGATAGATCAGATCGAAGAGATCGTGATCTTCCGCTGGAATAAAGTTTATCCGTCCGATCAGGTACTGGATGTGGATCTTGAGGAATGGAAACTTGCAGAAGAAGAACAGATCGAAGGTTCCACTCACGAGATCACAAAACAGATCTATCTTCCAAAACAATAAGCTAGATCAGAAAAGAATATAACAAGAGGAGAAACAGTTGATGATGAGAGTAACAAAGAAATTATATGCCCTGCTGATCGCAGGAATGATGGTGGTATCACTGACAGGATGCCAGAGTACAGGCAATAGCAGTAATAGCGGAAACGCACAGAGTGAACAAAGCAGCAAAGGAAGTACAAATTCTTCCACCAAATCTGTATCATCTGACAATATTCCGGATTTTTCAGGGAATATGACGGTTGCTGTTGACAATAACGATCCAGATTTTACATCCAAGGATCTGACAACAAAATCCTACGAGTCTTACAGCAGACTTGACTCTGAAGGAAGATGTCAGGTGGCGGAAGCGTGTGTTGGAAAAGATATCATGCCAAAAGGAAAACGTGGAGCGATCGGTATGGTAAAACCAACCGGATGGCATACAGCAAAATACAATAACGTTGATGGGAAATATCTATATAACCGTTGTCATTTGATCGCTTACCAGCTGACCGGTGAGAATGCCAATAACAAGAACCTGATCACAGGAACAAGATCTTTTAACGTGGATGGAATGTTACCATATGAAGAGATGGTCGGTGACTATGTCCGTGAGACAGGCAATCATGTATTATACAGAGTTACACCAGTCTTTGACGGAGATGACCTGGTAGCCAAAGGGGTACAGATGGAAGCGATGTCTGTGGAAGATAAGGGTGAAGATATCAAGTTTAATGTCTTTGTATATAATGTACAGGATGGAGTGAAGATTGATTACGAGTCAGGAGACAGTGAAGCAGACAGCAGCGTGCAGGTAACAACAGAGAATTCAAAAGCAAGCCAGAAATACCACACAAACCAGAATTCATCTAATAACAGCAAAAACAACAGCAGTAACAAAAATACAACAGCAGCAAAAACAAATACAAAGACAACTGCTTCACAGAAGATCCGTGGAAATAGCAGATCAAAGGTATACCACTGCCCAGGTCAAAGAGATTATGACCGTATGGGAACATCAAAATATTCAGTCACATTTAAGAGTGAGAAAGAAGCAAAGGCAGCGGGATATCATAAGGCACAAAGATAAAAGAAAGAGTTAACGATCCATAAAGACAGACAGGAGGAAATCATATGAGTTTAAATGCAACACCAAGAGGAGACAGAATTCACATCGCATTATTCGGGAAACGAAATGCCGGGAAGTCAAGCATTATCAATGCTATGACGAATCAGGAATTAGCGATCGTATCCGATGTCAAAGGAACAACGACAGATCCTGTATATAAGGCAATGGAACTTCTGCCATTAGGACCAGTAGTTATGATCGATACCCCGGGACTTGATGATGAAGGAGAATTAGGGGAAAAGCGAGTCAAGAAAGCAAAAGAAGTCTTGGCCAAGGCAGATATCGCCCTTGTGATCATGGATGCTACAGCTGGTATGACAGAGTTTGAAGAAGATATGATACGTTTGATCGAAGACCGGAAGATTCCTTATCTGAAAGTCTACAATAAGATGGATCTTGCCAATGCCCAAGAATGGAAAGAAGACAAAGCCTGCTTTGTCAGTGCAAAGGATAAAAAAGGGATCTGGGAGTTAAAAGAAGAGATTGGGAAACTGGTTCCAACGGATGATGACACGCTAAAGATCGTTGGAGATTTGGTTTGTCCGAATGATTTTGTGATCTTAGTCGTACCGATCGACAGTGCAGCACCGAAAGGCAGATTGATCCTTCCACAGCAGCAGACGATCCGTGACCTTTTAGAAGCAGAAGCAGCCTCTATTGTTGTAAGAGAAACGGAATTAGAAAAGACATTAGAAGAGATTGGCAAGAAACCAGCATTGGTCATTACAGACTCTCAGGCATTTGGCAAAGTCTCAAAGATTGTGCCAGAAGATATCAAACTGACTTCATTTTCGATTCTGTTTGCAAGATATAAAGGTGATCTGGAAGAAGAAGTCAGAGGAGTGAAAGCCTTGGAACATTTAGAAGAAGGGGCGAAGATCTTGATCGCGGAAGGATGCACTCATCACAGACAGTGCGATGACATCGGAACGGTGAAGATCCCAAGATGGTTAAAACAATATACAGGTAAGGATTTTGATATCCATACAAGCAGTGGAAACTCTTTCCCTGAAGATCTGGATACTTATGATCTGGTCATTCATTGTGGCGGATGTACTTTAAATAGAAGAGAGATGAAAAACCGTATCGCAAGAGTCAAAGATGCAGGTGTTCCGATCGTGAACTATGGAATCTTTATCGCGGCAACGCAGGGAATCTTAAAGAGAACCTTAGAGCCATTTGAGGAAGCTAGCAGGATCTTAAATGAGATTTAAGACGGATTGTTTCAAAAAATCAACATAAATTAACGAAAATCAATAAGACTGCTTCTTTACAAAGAAAGATAAGTTTTGTAGAATAGAAAGATAGAATTAAAACCAAATGGGAGGAAATCATGAGCAAAGTAAGAACAAGATTTGCACCAAGCCCTACAGGGCGTATGCATGTAGGTAACTTAAGAACAGCCCTTTATGCATATCTGATCGCACGTCATGCAGGCGGAGATTTTATTTTAAGAATTGAAGATACAGACCAGGAAAGACAGGTAGAAGGGGCAGAAGAGATTATCTACAATACCCTTAAGAAAGCCGGAATGAACCACGATGAAGGACCAGACATCGATGGTGGAGTCGGACCATATGTTCAGAGTGAGAGACAGGCACAGGGGCTTTATTTAAAATATGCAAAAGAACTGATCGACAAGGGAGAAGCATATTACTGTTTCTGTGATCAGGAGAGATTAGACACACTGAAAGTAAAATCAGGAGATGTTGTGATCAGTCATTATGACAAACATTGCTTAAACTTATCCAAAGAAGAAGTTCAGGCGAAATTAGACGCAGGAGTACCATATGTTATCCGTCAGAATAACCCAACAGAAGGAACAACATCTTTCGTTGATGAGATTTACGGAGAGATCACAGTGGATAATATCGAATTAGATGATATGATCCTGATCAAATCGGATGGATATCCAACATACAACTTCGCAAACGTAGTTGATGACCATTTAATGGGAATCACACATGTAGTTCGTGGTAATGAATACTTATCATCTACACCAAAGTACAATCGTTTATATGATGCATTCGGATGGGAAAAACCAGTATACATTCATTGTCCACTGATCACAGACGAAGAACATCACAAATTGAGTAAGAGAAAAGGTCATTCTTCCTTCGAAGATCTGATCGAGCAGGGATTCTTGCCAGAGACGATCGTAAACTTCGTTGCATTACTTGGATGGAGCCCAGGAGGAGAACAGGAAATCTTCTCATTAAAAGAATTAGAAGAGATCTTTGATTACAAACATATGTCTAAGACACCAGCGGTCTTTGATATGAACAAGATCAAATGGATGAATGGTGAATATATCAAAGCCATGGACTTTGACCGTTTCAAAGAACTTGCTATGCCATATGTAACAGAGACAATTCACAGAGAGATGGATTTTGATAAGATTCTTTCTATGGTGAAGACAAGAATTGAGTTATTTACAGAGATTCCGGGACACATTGACTTCTTCGAAGCAGTTCCAGAATATGATGTAGAGATGTACAAACATAAGAAGATGAAGACAACACCTGAGACTTCATTAACCGTATTAAAAGAGATCTATCCAGTGATCGAAGCACAGGAAGATTTTACAAATGATGCATTATATGAGATGTTAGTATCTTTTGCAAAAGGACATGAGTACAAGAATGGTTATGTGATGTGGCCAGTTCGTACAGCAGTCTCTGGAAAGCAGATGACACCAGGTGGAGCAACAGAATTAATGGAACTTCTGGGAAAAGAAGAATCATTAAAGAGAATCAATGATGCGATCGCGAAACTGGAGGCAGCACTTGCATAGCCAGCTGAGCAAGGCACAGAAAGAAGCAGTGATGCACAAAGATGGACCGATGATGGTACTTGCAGGACCAGGTTCAGGGAAGACACTTGTGATCACAAAGAGAATTCAATATTTGATATCGCACTATCAGATCCCACCGCAGCGGATTCTGGTCATTACATTTACCAGAGCAGCAGCGAATGAGATGAAAGAGCGGTTTTGGCGGCTGGCAGGGGAAACCCTGCCGGTTTCTTTTGGAACTTTTCATTCTGTGTTTTTTACGATTTTAAAATATGCTTATCACTATAGTGCAGATAATATTCTGCCGGAACATAAAAAATATGACTTTATCCGTGAGATCATCACAGATCATGAGCTGGAGATTGATGATGAAGCAGATTTTATGCGTCAGATCATACAAGAGATCAGCTTAGTCAAAGGGCAGATGATCCCTCTTGCCTATTATCACAGTGGATGCTGTGGGGATGAAGTGTTTAAAGAAATTTATCGGGCATATGAAGAAAAACTGCATGAGAACCGTTGGATCGATTTTGATGATATTTTGGTTTATACGTATGAGTTGTTAAAAGAGCGTGAGGATATCAGGAAAGCATGGCAGCAGAAGTTTCCATATATTTTGATCGATGAGTTTCAGGATATCAATAAGATTCAGTATGAGATCGTCAAGATGTTAGCAGGAGAGACAAAGAACCTCTTTATCGTAGGAGATGATGATCAGTCTATTTATAAGTTTCGAGGTGCAAGACCAGAACTGATGTTAAATTTTCCAAAGGATTTTGAGAATACCAGACAGGTGATCTTAAACCGAAACTATCGTTGCGGGGAAGAGATCGTACAGGTTGCGGAAGATATCATTTCTTATAATACAAAACGTTTTGAAAAGAAGATGCAGGCAAGAGAAGATGCTGCAAGTATGGTTGAGGTCCGTACATTTAAAGATCACTATGAGGAGAATAAGCATATCATTTACACGATCAAGGAAGAGATGGCAAAGAAGACACCGTTATCCCAGATCGCGATCCTTTATCGGACCAATCAGGGACCAAGACAGCTGATTGCTGCATTGATGGCATACAATATCCCATTTTATATGCAGGATGCAGTGCCGAATCTGTTTGATCACTGGATTTCCAAAAATATCATAGATTATATGCACCTTGCGATGGGAGATCGCAAAAGAAGCACATTTTTAAGAGTCATGAACCGTCCCAAGCGTTATATCAGCAGGGAATATCTGACCGAATCACAAGTGTCATTTGATGATCTGTTAGAGAAGGTCAAAGAAAAACCATGGCTTTATGAATATGTAGAAGATTTTAAGGAAGATCTTCGGATCATGAAGAATATGACTCCGTTGATGGCGATCAATTATATCCGGAAATCCGTGGGATACAATGCGTATTTAGCAGAATATGCAAGATTTCGCAAGATTCAGGAAGAAGAATTTACGCAAGTATTAGAAGAACTTCAGGAGAGCGCAAAAGGCTATGATACATATGAGGCATGGTTTGATCATATCAAAGAATACACCGAAGAATTAAACCGCCAGTCAAAAGAGAATCAGAAAGAAAAAGAAGGAGTTGTGGTCAGCACGATGCACAGCACCAAAGGATTGGAATTTGAACGTGTCTTTTTGCCAGATGTCAATGAAGACGTGATCCCACATAAGAAGTCCATGAAAGAAGAAGACGTGGAAGAAGAAAGACGTTTGTTTTACGTTGGAGTTACAAGAGCCAAGAAATATCTGCACATCTTGTCAGTAAAGAAACTTTATAACAAAGACAGCAGGCCGTCAAGGTTCGTAGAAGAACTAAGAAGCCGTCAGGAGAAAAGAGGTGTTTTGCATGGAAAATAGAGCGATGCCAAGAGCAGGCGAATTTTATATGCATTTTAAAGGAAAACTTTATCAGATCGTTACGGTTGCAATACATACAGAGACAGAAGAACCATTGGTGGTCTATCAGGCAATGTATGGAACGTTTAAGACATATGCAAGACCACTTGCGATGTTCTTAAGTGAAGTCGATCATGAAAAATACCCAGATGTGCAACAGACATATCGTTTTCAGAAAGTAGAATTGTGTGAAAATGCAGGAGACCAGTATGGTATAAAAATCACGGAGACAGAACAAGATTCAGAAGCAGAACTGGTTGATGAAGTGACAGCACAGGAAAATGAATGTGATGAGACAGAAGAAACAGCAGACATTGAGCCACTGTTGAAATTCTTAGATGAAACAGATCTTCATGAGCGCCTGAATATTTTATTACAGTATAGAGATCAGATCACAGAAACGATGCTGGAATCCATGGGTATGGCAATGGATTGTGTCCTGAATGGAAAAACTCTGGAAGAAAAGTATTATGAACTTGACAAAGTGATCCGAACAAAACTTCAATATGAAAAAAAGCCCCGCATATAAGATGCAAGGGCTTTTTTATTAATATCATATTATTCTTCGTCTTCTAAGATCTCATCTAAGACAGCAGTGACTGTCTCATATTCTTCGTCTGTTTCAATGTTGTCAAGACTGAAAGTATCAGGATCTTCAGGGTCTTCGTTGTAACGATATAAAAGTAAAGCCCCTTCTTCGTCATCACTTTCTAAGTCTTCAACAGTGATCAATGCGATATATTCCTGATCATCTAATTCTTCTACAGAGAATAAAGCGATCACGGCACAGTCTTGTTCAGTTCCATCTTCTAATTCTAAATGGAGCACAGGAGTTTCTTCTTCAATGATATTATCTACTTCGTTAAATTCACTCATTTTGATACCTCTTTTCTTAGTCTTTTCTCCACTATACTAAAGGATCATAAAAAAAGCAAGAAAAGGATAAAAAAAGATCACTTTGTCTAAGAATTGACAAGAAAAAACAGGTATGATACGATACGAACTAATGGAGGTAAAACAATGGAAGAATATAAGTTTTTGCTGGATATCGCAATCATTCTGGCAATGACCAAGTCTTTTAGTCTTGTGTCGAAGAAGTTTAACATGCCGCCAGTCGTTGGAGCATTGATCGCGGGAATCATTTTAGGACCAGTGGTCCTTAATGTAGTGAGTCCTTCAGATTCAGTTTTAAATCTGGCTGAAGTAGGTGTAGTTGTTTTAATGTTTCAGGCAGGTCTTGAGACAGATATTGATGAGTTGAAGAAAAGTGGAATTCCTGCATTCGTCATTGCGTTATGTGGAGTATTGATCCCACTTATCATGGGAGCTGTTTTATCCGTTATATATGGAAATAATATCATGGAATCGATCTTTATCGGAGTGATCCTAACAGCAACTTCAGTAAGTATCACAGTAGAAGCCTTACAGGATATGGGACATTTAAAAGGAAGAGTCGGAACAGCAATCCTTGGGGCAGCGATCATTGATGATATCTTGGGAATCGTTTTATTATCAATTATGACAAGCCTTGGGGGAGCATCTGGATTCCATATTCAAGCAATCCTTAAGATCTTGATCCAGATGGCAGCATTCTTTGCGATTTCTATTATCGGTGGAGTCGGGATCAAGAAGTTCTTTGAGTGGCTTTCTACTTATAAGAATCCAGAGATTGAACGTCATAGAAGAAGAGTTCCGGTGTTTGCACTTGCATTTTGCTTAGCACTTGCATTTCTTGCAGAAGTGTTTGGAATCGCTGATATCACAGGCGCATATCTTGCAGGGATCATTTTATGCAGGCTCCCAGAACGATTTTATATATATAATAAGATTGAAATTTTATCGTATATGCTGATCACACCAGTATTCTTTGCAAGTATCGGTCTGAATGTAAACATTCATGGAATGACACAGACGTTGATCATCTTTACGATCATTTTATGTGTGATCGCAGTGATCTCGAAGATCGCGGGATGCGGTTTTGGAGCATTGTTGTGCAAATATACGAAGAGAGAATCTGTACAGATCGGAGCAGGAATGGTATGCCGAGGTGAAGTTGCACTGATCGTTGCACAGAAAGGAATTTCTGTTGGATTATTATCAGAAGTTTTCTTTGCACCAGTGGTTATCATGGTCCTCGTCACAACACTCTTATCACCGATCATATTAAAAATGTTATTTGCAAAATAAAAAAAGTAAAATATTTACGATACAGATAAAACAATAGAAAAGAGGCTTTAATATGATAGACACAGTCGTATCTGTAAAACTTCCGATCGGAGAGATGCTAAGGATCAAAAGAAATCGTCTGATGCCGGATGTGGTGACTGGAGAGGAGAAGAGAATCTGTCTGGTGTCTGGAATCTACGGAGATGAGCTTGGCGGACAGTATATCTGCGGAGAGATCATTCGCCGGATCAAGGCAGAATTTGAGAATCTGACAGGTATTGTCGATGTGTATCCAGCGGTCAATCCATTAGGACTGGATGCACGAACAAGAGCAGTACCAATCTCAGATATCGATTACAGCAGTGCATTTCCAGGAGACATCAATGGAGGTCTGGAAGATTATACAGCAGCTAAATTGATCGAAGATATCAAAGGAGCATCCTGTTGCATTGATATTCATTCTAGTAATATCTTTTTGCAGGAAGTTCCTCAAGTACGTTTAAATAACGATTACGATGAGACATTACTTCATCTGTCAAAATATATGAATACGGATCTTGTCTGGATCCATCCTTCTCAGACAGTGAATGAAGGAAGTTTAGCTTTCACTTTAAACCAGATGGGAATCCCAACTATGGTTACGGAATCCGGTGCAGCATTTCGTATCCGTTACGAGTACTGCCGCCAGATCATAGATGGAATTTTTTCGGTGATGGCAGAACTTGGTATCTGGAAGGGAAAGGTTCAAGGCAAAACAAAGGTTCCGTTTATCCACGAAGACCAGATCTTTTATTTAAATTGTGAATCCAGTGGATTGTTTGTTTCTTACAAGCGATTAAAGGATCCGGTAAAGAAAGGCGAGATCATAGGGATCGTACAGAATCCTTTAATGGGAGCAACGGAAGAAGAAGTGGTTGCCCCAACCGATGGTATTTTGATGACATTAAGAGAACATCCAAGTGTAACGGAAGGGTCCTTGGTAGCCAGAGTGATCGGAGGGAATGCACTATGAAAAAAGAAATCATATATTCCTCAGGAAATTACTTAAGAGATGAGTTTAAGATCGAAGGATATCTCTTTGGAAAACAAAGTGAAGGATCAGAACCAGCGGCATGTATTGTCGGAGCAATGCGTGGAAATGAATATCAGCAGTTATATATTTGTTCTCAGTTAGTCAAACGTTTAAAAGAACTGGAGAACAGTGGTGCGATCGTTGGAGATAATCAGATTCTGGTCATTCCATGTGTGAATAATTTTTCAATGAATGTCGGAATGAAATACTGGGTATCTGATAACAGTGATATCAACCGTCAGTTTCCTGGGAATTTTGACGGGGAACCAACAAGCCGTCTGGCAGCACATTTATTTGAACGGGTTAAAGGATTCCGCTATGGAATCCATTTTGCATCATTTTTCAGAAGCGGGGATTTTGTGCCACATGTGCGAATGCCTGCAACAGGAAAAGAAAGCACCAGCCTTGCAAGTCTGTTCGGGCTGCCTTATGTATTAACAAGCAAACAACGAAATTTTGATAAAAAGACATTAACTTATAACTGGCAGATCAATGGGACGGATGCATTTTCGGTATATTCTGGGGAAACAGATAATATCGATGTGAATCTGGCCAGGAAGGCTGTATCTGCCGTGCTTCGCTTCTTGACTCGAATGGGTATTTTAAAATATAATTGCCATAACGGGTATATTGCGAGTATTATAGAAGAAGAGGATCTTGTATCCGTCAAAGCAAGTGCTCCGGGATTCCTAAGACGTTTTGTGACGATCAATGAGGAAGTTAACCGAGGTCAGCTGCTTGGTGAAGTCATTAATCCATATAATGGAGAGATTTTATCAGAGATCCGTTCAACGGCAGATGGGATCATATTCTATGCCGAGGATCAGCCAACGATTTTGGAAAATGCATCTGCATTTCAGGTGATTAAGAAACTACATGAATAAATGGGAGGAAATCATGGGAGAAGTTAGAAGAGTCTATGTTGAAAAGAAAAAAGACTACGCAGTAAAAGCAAAAGAGCTGCATGCATCATTGAAGCAGTATCTTGGACTGGATGTCGAATCTGTTCGTGTCCTTGTCCGCTATGACATCGAGAATCTATCCGATGCAAGTTATGAAAAAGCACTGGTTACAGTATTTAGTGAACCACCAGTTGACGACGTGTATGAAGAGACATTACCACTTGCCGATGGGGAAATATCTTTCAGCGTTGAGTTTCTGCCAGGTCAGTTCGATCAGAGAGCAGATTCTGCACAGCAGTGTGTGAAACTGTTGAATGAGGACGAAGATGCCCTGATCAGAAGTGCAACAACTTATGTTGTAAAAGGTGACTTAACTGACGAACAGTTAGAAGCAGTCAAAGAATATTGCATCAACCCAGTTGACTCAAGAGAGGCAGCTGCAGACAAACCAGAGACATTAGTGATGGATTTTGAAGAACCAGCAGATGTTAAGATTCTGGATGGATTCAAAGATATGGAAGAAGACAAATTTAAAGAATTATATGATTCTTTAAATCTTGCTATGACATTCAAAGATTTCCTTCATATCCAGAATTATTATAAAGGAGAAGAAAAGAGAGATCCTTCCATGACAGAGATCCGTGTACTGGATACTTATTGGTCAGATCACTGTCGTCATACAACATTCTCCACAGAACTTACCAGCATTGGATTCCAGGATGGATTCTATCGTGCACCATTAGAAGAAGCATATTATTCTTACATGGATGACTTTGAAGAGATGTACAAAGACCGTGATGACAAATATGTCTGCTTAATGGATATGGCATTAATGGCGATGAAACGTCTTAAAAAAGATGGAATTCTTGACAATATGGAAGAAAGCGATGAGATCAACGCCTGCAGCATTGTTGTACCAGTAGAAATTGATGGTAAGGAAGAAGAATGGCTGATCAGTTTCAAGAATGAGACACATAACCATCCAACAGAGATCGAACCATTTGGTGGAGCGGCAACATGTCTTGGAGGAGCGATCCGTGACCCATTATCAGGACGTTCTTATGTATATCAGGCAATGCGTGTTACAGGTGCTGCTGATCCAACAGTCCCATTAAAAGACACATTAAAAGGTAAATTACCACAGTATAAGATTGTAAATGAAGCTGCGAATGGATACAGTTCTTACGGAAACCAGATCGGTCTTGCAACAGGATATGTTAATGAAGTATATCATCCAGACTATGTTGCAAAACGTATGGAGATCGGTGCCGTTATGGGTGCAGCACCTAGAAAGAACGTGATCAGAGAGAACTCTGACCCAGGAGATATCATCATCTTATTAGGTGGAAGAACAGGACGTGACGGTTGTGGAGGAGCAACAGGATCATCTAAAGTTCATACAGAAGAATCTATCGAGACATGTGGAGCTGAAGTTCAGAAAGGTAATCCACCAACAGAACGTAAGATCCAGAGATTATTCAGAAGAGAAGAAGTCAGCCGTCTGATCAAGAAATGTAACGACTTTGGTGCAGGTGGAGTTTCCGTAGCGATCGGAGAACTTGCAGATGGTCTGGTTGTAGATCTTGATAAAGTACCTAAGAAATATGCAGGACTTGATGGAACAGAATTAGCGATTTCTGAATCTCAGGAACGTATGGCTGTTGTTGTAGATCCAAAAGACGTAGATCAGTTCCTTGCATACTCTGCAGAAGAGAACTTAGAGGCTGTAGAAGTTGCTGTTGTAACAGAAGATCCAAGATTAGTACTGAAATGGAGAGGAAAAGAGATCGTTAATATCTCAAGAGCTTTCCTTGATACAAACGGAGCACATCAGGAAACAGAAGTATTTGTAGAGATCCCTCACCGTGTAGAATCTTACTTTAACCGCAAAGACGAGACAGGTACATTTGAAGAAGTGTGCAAGAATACATTATCTGATCTTAATGTATGTTCACAGAAAGGTCTCGTAGAGAGATTCGACAGCTCTATCGGAGCAGCAACAGTTACAATGCCATATGGTGGAAAATACCAGATGACACCAATTCAGACAATGGTCGCAAAACTTCCAGTATTGAAAGGAGAATGCGATACAGTCACAATGATGAGTTATGGATTTGATCCATATCTGTCCAAATGGAGCCCATTCCATGGAGCAGTTTATGCGATCACAGAATCTATCGCGAAGATCGTGGCTACTGGTGGAGATTATAGCAATATCCGCCTGACATTCCAGGAATACTTTAAACGTCTTGGAGAAGATAAGACACGCTGGGGACAGCCGGTTGCAGCACTACTTGGTGCATATCAGGCACAGATGGGATTTGGACTTGCATCAATCGGTGGAAAGGACAGTATGTCTGGAACATTCAATGACATTGATGTACCACCAACACTGGTATCTTTTGCAGTCGATGTAGCGAAGACAACAGATGTTATCACACCAGAACTTAAGAGAGCAGGAAACCGTCTGATCCGTATCTGTATCCCAACAGATGCATACAATCTTCCAATCTATTCTGAAGTGAAGAAAGTATACAAACGTATTACAAAACTGATCAAAGATGGAATTATCAAATCTGCATATGCAATTGGCGGCGGAGGAGCTTTAGAAGCAGTTGCCAAGATGGCATTTGGTAATAAATTAGGTGTGATCTTTGATGAAGAAGTAGAATTAAAAGACTTAACAGATCCTAAGTTTGGATCATTTGTTGTTGAAATGAGCACAAGAGATGTTCATAAACTTGCGATTCCAGGATTAATGTTAGGTGAGGTTACAGACAAACATGAATTTGTATTTGGTGACGAAGTTGTAACATTAGAAGAAGCAATCGATACATGGAAGAAACCATTAGAGAAAGTATTCCCAACAAGATCTGAAGGAGATCAGAGCATCGTTGATACAACAAGACACTATATAAAAGGAAATATTTACGTATGCAAGAATAAAGTTGCAAAACCAAATGTATTTATTCCAGTATTCCCAGGAACAAACTGTGAATATGATTCAGCGAAAGCATTTGAACGTGCAGGAGCGAACGTGATCACAAAGGTATTTAAGAACTTAGATGCACAGGGAATCCGTGATTCAGTGGAAGTTTTTGAAAAAGCGATCAAAGAATCCCAGATCATCATGTTCCCAGGTGGATTCAGTGCCGGTGATGAACCAGATGGATCTGCAAAATTCTTTGCAACAGCATTTAGAAATGAAAAATTAAAAGAAGCAGTCATGGATCTGTTAAATAACCGTGATGGACTGGCACTTGGTATCTGTAACGGATTCCAAGCCCTGATCAAATTAGGACTTGTTCCAGAAGGTAAGATCGTAGAACAGAATGCGAAATCACCTACACTGACAACAAACCGCATTGGTCGTCATATTTCTAAGGTTGCTTATACAAGAATTGCTTCTAATCTGTCACCATGGTTTAACAATGTACATGTAGATGATATCTTCAGTATACCAGTATCTCATGGAGAAGGACGATTCGTAGCAGATGAAGATGTGATCCAGAAACTGTTTGAAAATGGACAGGTAGCAACACAGTATGTTGACCTCAATGGTGATCCTACAATGAATGAAGAATTCAATCCAAATGGTTCTTACCATGCGATTGAAGGTATCACAAGTCCAGACGGAAGAGTCCTTGGTAAGATGGGACATTCAGAACGTCGTGACAGCTATGTAGGAATCAATATTTACGGACAGAAAGATCAGAAGATCTTCGAATCCGGAGTAGAATATTTTAAATAAGAGTACAAAAAAAGAACCTTGCAAGAAAAAGCAAGGTTCTTTTTTTACTGCTCTTTTGGAATGATATGAATTGTTTCCATACGATTTTTGTCAACAGAAACAACTTTAAAAAGAAAATGTTCATCTTCTGCAGTTTCGCCCTCTGAAGGCAGATGATCAAGCAGTTCGATGATATATCCGCCAAGAGAATCATAATCCTCAGAATCAAGGTCTACGTCAAGCAGATCATCAAGATCATCAAGCTTTAAGGAAGCGGATACCATATAAGATCCATCGGATAATTTTTTGAAAGTTTCTTCCTCAGAATCATCATATTCATCACGCAGTTCTCCAAAAATCTCTTCAACGATATCTTCTAGAGTAATAAGACCTGCAGTCACTCCATATTCATCCAAAACAATGGAGAAACTAACAGATTTTTCACGCATCTGTGCAAGAAGGCTTGATACTTTCTGAGTTTCATACGTAAAGAACGGCTTACGCAGAACATCTTTCAAATGAAAGATCTCGCCTCTGTGCTGGCTGCGGTAGAAATAAACATCCTTAAAATAAACAATACCAACAACATGATCTTTACTTCCTTCATAAACAGGAAGTCTAGAATAACCGGCCTCGCGGAAAATATCAAGAACTTCATCATAAGAAGCATCTACAGACACAAAAGTTACATCAATTCGCGGGATCATAATATCCTTGGCAAGAGATTCCTTAAAATCAAAAACGTTGTTTAACATATCTTTCTCAGATTCTTCGATAACGCCTTCTTCGTGGCTGACATCAACGATCGTACGAAGTTCACGTTCAGTCATGATACGTTTGGATTGTTTCGAGTCGATCCGCAAGATGATAAGGATCGCTGTAGAAAGTTTGTTGATAATGTAAACAACCGGTGTCAGTAATTTTGTGATCAGATAAATGCTGGAAGCATAGCTTAGAGCAAGTTTTGTATTATTGATCGTTGCAAAAGTCTTTGGTGTGATCTCACCAAAGATCAATACAAGTACTGTGATCACAGCAGTTGCGATTCCGGCTCCCATGCTTCCAAAGATACGAATAGCGATCGTTGTAGTAAGGGATGTTAATGAAATATTCACAAGGTTATTTCCGACTAAGACGCTGGAAAGCATCTGGCTTGGATTCTCGATCAATTTTAAAACAATAGCAGCTTTTTTATTGCCATCTTCTGCCATGGCACGCATACTATGTGGATTGACGGTTGTAAGCGCTGTTTCTGCAGATGAAAAATAAGCAGAAAGCATTAATAAAATGATAATTGCGATTATCTGTAATATCATACTGGGGTCCAATGAAAATTCCTCCTAAAATAAATATCTGTTCATTTTTATACAGTTCTTTTCATTGTACGCAAGAAATATGTACATGTCAAGTTAGTCCTTGCCAACCATGGAAGAATATGGTATACCTATTTTTAGGAGGATTGTCATATGAGGTACTATTATGATTATAGTTTTCCAATCGGTAATTTAACGATTGAGGAAGATGGGCATGGCATTTGCGGGATATATTTTGGGACGAAGATATTAGAAGGCGAGAAGAAGAATACAGAATTGATCAGGGAAGCAGCACTGCAATTATCACAGTATTTTGATGGGCGGAGAAAGAAGTTTGACCTGAAACTTTCTTATCATGGAACAGAATTCCAGATCAAAGTATGGAAAGCATTGGAGAAGATTCCATATGGGGAAACTTGTACTTACAAAGACATTGCGGAATCAGTAGGGATTCCAAAAGGATGTCGAGCTGTTGGCATGGCGAATAACAGGAATCCGATCGTGATCGTTGTTCCATGTCACAGAGTGATCGGAATGAACGGTTCACTGACAGGATATGCAGGTGGTTTGGAAATGAAAGAATACCTGTTGGATCTTGAAAAGCGTAATCAAAAATTAAAGGAAAGATATTGACAAAGATTCTCAGTTGAGATATGATACATAGGCACATTTTGCCGGAAGCACATCCGGTATGATCTTAT
>ENA-OUQW01001692-OUQW01001692.1-human-gut-metagenome-genome-assembly--contig:-NODE-1692-length-21156-cov-7.259893_pt1 | contig 21156 bp, 7 predicted proteins | sample MGYA00248464_ERZ548849 | MGnify/ENA primary metagenome ERZ548849 (study PRJEB26491, sample SAMN04978193) | human gut metagenome | host: Homo sapiens | study: EMG produced TPA metagenomics assembly of... | reverse complement strand
CGGGATGTGCCTTCTGATGCTTCCGGCATTTTTATTTGCCATGTATGAGAAAGATGGACTTCCGTTAGAAAAGGTCTTAAAAAATATGATCACCGTAAAATTTATCCGTCCTCCGGTACGCAAGTACCAGATGGAAAATATGTACGAGAAAAAATATACCGTGGTCAGAAAGAAGAAAGGGGGAACGAAGGGTGTTAAAAAGAAAAAACGATAGACAGCCGCCACAGAGCTTAGACGAATTATATCCGGATGATTACTGGCTGGATGAGGAGGATGGAGAAGAAGAACTTCCAGACCCCGCAATGAAAAGAAGACCAGTAAGCGGCAGACTGCATGATGAGCCGATGGTGACAGGGTATGAAGCACTGGAACGGCAAAGAGGTGTCCGCAGACCGAACCGGAAACTGACACGCAGGGAAAAGAAAGCCCTCAAAAGGGCACAGAAATATGAAGAAAAACTGCATAAGGAACATGAAAAAGCGGATAAGAAAAATGCAAAAAGGGAAGCAAAGCTGGCAGCCAGAGCAGAAAAGCAGGCAGTGCGTGACGCAAAGAAAAACGCAAAAAAGAAAAAGAGCAGATCTGTCGCAGCACCGTCGGGGCAGCGTCCGGCAGGAAAAGTGGTTTCCGGAACGAAAGGCAGTGGGACAGGAAAGAAAACACCGGATAGTGCCAGAGATAAGAGGATCACTGCACAGCAGTCGATTCCATACCATGAGATGGGAAGGGACGGTATCTGCCGGGTGCAGGACAAGTTTTATTCCAAGACGATCCGTTTTTATGACATCAACTATCAGCTGGCACAGAATGAAGATAAGAACGCCATCTTTGAAAACTGGTGTGATTTCCTGAATTACTTTGACAGCACAATTCATTTTCAGCTGTCTTTTATCAACCAGCACAGCAACATGGCAGAGTATGAGAAGGTCATCCATATCAATCCGCAGGAGGATGAATTTGATGACCTGCGTATGGAGTTTGCCCAGATGCTCAATAACCAGCTGGCAAAAGGAAATAACGGGCTGATGCGTACCAAATATATCACATTTGGGATTGAAGCGGAGAATATCCGGGAAGCACGACCAAAACTGGAACGTATCGAGTCGGATATTCTGAATAACTTTAAGATCCTTGGGGTATCTGCCTATCCGCTGAACGGAGAGGAACGGTTACAGATCATGTATGAAACCTTTAACCAGGACAGCAAAGTTCCGTTCCATTTCTCTTATGACGATGTACTTCGGACAGGGCTTAGTACCAAGGATTATGTCGCACCGACCAGTTTTGTATTTAAGAATGGAAAAGATTTTGAGATGGGCGGCACGATGGGAGCTGTTTCCTATTTACAGATCCTTGCACCGGAACTTACCGACAAGATGCTGGCAGAGTTTTTGGAGATGGACAGCAACCTGATGGTGAATTTCCATATCCAGTCCATCGACCAGATGAAGGCAATCAAGCTGGTAAAAAGCAAGGTGACGGATATTAACCGTATGAAGATCGAGGAACAGAAAAAAGCAGTCCGGGCAGGCTATGACATGGACATTATCCCTTCGGACTTAAATACATACGGTGGGGAAGCAAAAAGGCTTCTGGAAGATCTACAGTCCAGAAATGAGCGAATGTTCCTTGTAACAGCATTGTTCTTAAATACTGCACCGACCAAACAGGAACTGGAAAATGTGGTGTTCCAGACTGCCGGTATCGCACAGAAATATAACTGTGCATTGAAACGGCTGGATTACCAGCAGGAGCCGGGACTGATGAGCTGCCTGCCGCTTGCGGTGAATTTTGTACCGATCAAACGGGCACTGACAACGACATCCACAGCAATTTTTGTTCCGTTTACCACACAGGAATTATTTATGGCTGGGGAATCTATTTATTATGGATTAAATGCCCTGTCCAATAACCTTATCATGGCAGACAGGAAGAAACTGAAGAACCCGAACGGACTGATTCTTGGTACACCGGGTTCCGGTAAGTCGTTTGCGGCAAAACGAGAGATTGCAAACGCATTTATCGTGACGAAAGATGACATTATCGTCTGTGACCCGGAGGGGGAGTATTATCCGTTAGTCCGGGCATTTCATGGACAGGTGATCCGTATTTCCCCGACCAGCCACGATTATATCAATCCGATGGATATTAACCTGGATTACGCTGACGATGATGACCCGCTTTCCTTAAAATCGGACTTCATCCTGTCTCTTTGTGAGCTGGTAGTAGGCGGAAAGAACGGACTGGAGCCGGTTGAAAAGACCGTCATTGACCGATGCGTAAGGCTGGTCTATCAGGATTTCCTTTCTGACCCGGTACCGGAAAAAATGCCGATCTTAGAGGATCTATATAATCTTCTCCGTAATCAGAAAGAGCAGGAAGCACAGCGTCTGGCAACGGCACTTGAGATTTACGTCAATGGTTCCTTAAAAGTGTTTAACCATAGAACCAACGTGGAACTGAGTAACCGTATCGTATGTTTTGACATTAAGGATCTGGGAAAACAGCTGAAAAAACTGGGGATGCTGATCGTACAGGACCAGGTGTGGAACAGGGTAACGATCAACCGTTCTGCGAATAAGAGTACCAGATATTACATTGATGAGTTCCATCTGCTCTTAAAAGAGGAGCAGACAGCAGCATACAGCGTGGAGATCTGGAAGCGATTCCGTAAATGGGGTGGTATCCCGACGGGTATCACACAGAACGTAAAAGACCTGTTAGCCAGCCGGGAGATTGAGAACATCTTTGAAAACTCTGACTTTATACTGATGCTCAATCAGGCATCCGGTGACAGACAGATCCTTGCAAAGCAGCTCAACATTTCCCCACACCAGCTTTCTTATGTAACGAACAGCGGGGAAGGTGAGGGACTGGTCTTTTATGGCAGTACCATTATCCCGTTCAAGGATAAGTTTGATAATTCCCTGATGCTGTATGCCCTGATGACTTCTAAGCCGGATGAGGTGGAAAAGCGTAAGAAACTTGGTATCGGAGAACGGGACGATTAAAGAAATAAACGAAACAAAATAAAACAGAGTAGAGGATGAGCCGGAGGAATACTTCCGGCAATTTTTCTGCCCGGAAATCATGGAGGATTACAAGATGGAAGATTACAGAAACATGGAGAGATGCAGCGGTGAACCTTGCTGCATATTTGCAGAAAGAATCTGTGCAGACAATGAAAAGGAGATTTTGAAAATGGAAAAGGACACAAAGGAAAAAGTGACGGCTGATGAAATGATGGATGACCTTATCTATCTGGCGGAACTGATTGATTTCATGGGAATTACATCTTGTCTGGCTGTAAGGGGAACTTTAAGTGAGCGAATGACAGACAAGCTGACGGATTCCATTGCAGGGATGGCAGATGAAGTGTTGGAGAAATGGGAGGACTATCAGGATAAGACAGAATAACTGGGACAAAGCAGTAAAGGGGATGGTCAAAGTTGCAGGAGCATGAGTATAAGGCGAGAGATAAAACCGTCCAGAAGATGAGCCGGGATGGTCTGCGGGAAGAAAACCTCCGGAACAAGGAAGAAAAAAGGATCACCGGACGGGATACGGATACCGAGATTTCCCGCAGTGAGAAGAAAGAGGAACTGGATTTTAGTAAACGCAGACATGAACGGCTTAAAGAAGAACGGGAGATGGAGCAGCCGGAGCAGAGTTCCAGAAAACCCAGATATAGTAGGGAACATGCAGATATATTGGATGATGAACAAGATATAGCAACTGATGCGGATGTAGAAGAGGGGCTTACAGACGATAGCAGCGAGAACCCCAAATCTGCCTTTCGTACAGAGAGTATCCGTGGACAGCCAAGAGGGGAACGGGCATATCTGGAGACAGTTGCAGACAGCCGGGATCTTCGGAAGAAAAAGATGGTCAGGGATTATGCTGCAAAGGAAAGAAGGAAGGAAAAGGAGACTTCCAGAGAAGAAAAAGCAGCCAAAAGAGAATCTGCCCGTTACCGGGAAACTTCCGAAGTGATGGAAGATTCCCTGGATAAGTTCCACGAGGAGATCAAAGGCAAGTCCAAAAGGGAACGGGTGCTGAAGGAACAGCGGAAAAAAGTTTCCCGTCTGTCTTTTGGTGATGAGGGTGACGGCATGGTACATGGTGCCGGGATCGGTATCCGGAATCCGGCATCGGCAGTCAAAGATGCGGCAGTCACAGCAGCACACTGGAAAACGCACGAAGAAGAGGATGAAAATGCGGCAGTGGAAGGGGCACACCGGGCAGAGCTTGTCGGGGAAAGCCTTGCAAGGAAATCCATCTACATGCGGGAACGGCTGAAAGGGCGAAGGGAAGAATCTCGGAGATTAAAAGAAAGCGTCCTGGATGAAGCAGAAAGGAGCAGGCTGATATTTGAGACTGCCTATGGAAATGAAGCGAAGGACGCAGTGAAAAGAGAAGCAGAGAAGAAAAAGAAATCTGCCCTGCAGAAACTCTTTCAGAAGAAGCGTTACCAGAAGCAGTATCAGGCAGCCAGACAGAGTAAAAAAGTAAAGGATGCAGCGATCACTTCCGCACAGAAGTTTACGGAAAAAGCGAAAGATGCCGTCAAGATGGTGGCGGCACAGAACCGGGGGATTTTTGCCACGGTAGCTGTCTTTGCTCTGATCTTTGTGCTGATCGCAGCCAGTTTTACCAGCTGTACGGCATCTTTGCAGGGAGCTTCTTCAGCAATCATCTCTACCAGCTATTCCAGTACGGATGAAGATATTTATGCCGCTGAAAATGCGTACCGTGCCTTGGAAGAAGCACTGAATACACAGATCAATCAGATGGAATCCACCCATCCGGATTATGACGAATACCGGTACCAGATTGATGAGATCGGTCATAACCCATATCAGTTGATCTCTTATCTTACGGTAAAATACGGCGGCTTCACTTACGATGAAGTGGCAGAGGAGATTAAGGAGATCTTCCGACAGCAGTATGGAATCACCACAGACTCTACCAGAGAAACAGTTACAGAAACCAAGACTGTCCGGGTAGGGGAGTCCTTGGGACTGGTTGTGACAAGTGGGTACTGTAACTGCCCGATCTGCTGTGGCCAGTGGAGTGGCGGACCGACAGCCAGTGGGGCAATGCCGACAGCAAACCATACGATTGCCGTGGATGCGGCGAATCCATTTGTGCCGATCGGAACCCATGTAGTCATGAACGGTGTGGAATATGTAGTAGAAGATACCGGAGCGTTCGCAAGATATGGGGTACAGTTCGATGTTTACTATGACAATCATGCGGCGGCATCCGCACATGGACACCAGACATGGGAAGCATACATAGCAGACAGCAATGGAAACCAGGAAGTGCAGGTCACGACTACAAAAGAGGTGAACCGTCTGGATGTGACGATGACAAACCACAGCCTGGATGCCGTGTTAAGGAGCCGTATGACAGAGGAAGAACAGGAACGCTACGATGCGTATAACAAATATTATGGCAACCGTGATTATCTGTTTGATCTAAACAGCATACCCACCGGAAGCAGTGGATTTGGTTATGACATACCGGCAGATGCTTTATCTGATCCACAGTTTGCAAAAATGATACAGGAAGCAGAAAAATATCTGGGTGTTCCATATGTATGGGGCGGTTATTCCCCAAGTGGTTTTGACTGTTCCGGTTTTGTGAGCTGGGTTATCAATAACTGTGGAAATGGATGGAATGTCGGAAGATGTACTGCAGATGAGCTGCGGTCACACTGTTCGCAGGTATCTCCATCGGAGGCAAAACCGGGAGATCTGATCTTCTTCCAGGGAACCTATGACACACCGGGAGCAAGCCATGTGGGAATCTATGTCGGCAATAACATGATGATCCACTGTGGCAAGCCTGTCCAGTATACCAGCATTGCAAGTGCTTACTGGCAGGAACATTTTATGGCGTTTGGTCGTCTGCATTAGAGGAGGTGACAGGGCAGATGAACATGAAATTAAAAAAACTTCTGAATGATATTCAGAAAACGGAGGATAAGATTGCTGAATTACAGGAACACCTGAAGCGGCAGAATACATTGAGACAGCAGATGGAAGATATAGAGATCGTTAAGTCGTTCCGTTCCATGAAGCTGGACAGCCGCAGCCTGCTTGTCCTGCTTGACGGGATTCAGAAAGGAACCGTTACGATTCAGATGGATGAGGACGGCGGTATCACGGTGGAGGATGCAAAAGCTCCGCAGAAAAAGGAAAACAACACAGAAGTTCACAGACCACCTGTTGGTCAGATGACAGAAAGAGAGGTTTTAGACGATGAGGAATAAAGTGGTAAAGAAACTGCTTATGATTGCCATGGCAGTCACCATGATCTCCGGGACATCCATTGCTACGGTTTATGCAAATGCAAACCCACCGGCAGAGGAGACAACGACACAGGTAGTAGAAGAAACGGCAACAGAATCAACAGAAGATACGGAGAAGAAAGAGGATACCGGAAGGGTCACCGGGGAAGGGGATAATTCTGCTTTTTCTACTCCGGGAAATGCCCAGCTGGTGGATGATAAGGAAAATGATGATACGAAACAGTTCCTTACCATCCAGACCAAGAAGGGAAATACATTTTACATGGTCATTGACCGTTCCAGCAATACAGAAAATGTATATATGATGTCCCTGGTCGATGAGAATGACCTGGCAGAATTTCTGGATGAGACAGAAAAGAGCAAAGAAACCGAAGAATCAACCGTAGTGATTCCGGAAACCACACCGGAAACTACCCCGGCAGTAGAGGAGGAAACCGAAGTGAAGAAAGAAGAAAAGACGGGAATGAATGTAAAAGGACTTGGAGCAATCGTACTTGCAGTGATTCTTGGAGTGGCAGGGATTGCCGTTTATAAAAAGCATGGACGTGGCAAAGAGGAGGACTATGTAAGCGAACAGCTGGAGTTTTCTGATGGACCGTATGTAAATGAAGAAGAGGATGAGGAAGAAGAATAAACTTCCATCTCCAAAGAAGCAACCAAAATAAGGACAGGGGCAGCCAGAGCAGTTTGGCTGCCCTTTTTTCAGAAAGGACAAAAAAAGCGTATGTCAAAATTTTTAGTGATCGCAGAGAAACCAAGTGTGGCACAGAGTTATGCCAAAAATCTGTCAGCTTATAAAAAAGAGGACGGATATTTAGAAGGGGAGAGCTGTATTGTCAGCTGGTGCCTTGGGCATCTGGCAGAGTATGCACAGCCGGAGGAATATGACCCGAAATATGAGAAATGGCAGTTTGATGACCTTCCGATTCTCCCGCAGGTCTGGAAGTTGAAAGTTTCCAGAGATAAAAAGAAACAGTTTGATGTGTTAAAAAGCCTGATGAACCGGGCAGATGTGGACTATCTGGTAAATGGCTGTGATGCAGGAAGGGAAGGGGAACTGATCTTCCAGAGAGTGTATGACCTTGCCGGATGCAGGAAACCGGTGAAGCGTTTATGGATCAGTTCCATGGAAGATACGGCAATCCGGACAGGTTTTCAGACAATGAAAGGAGCAGAGGAATACCGGAATATCTGCATGGCTGCGGTATGCAGGGCACAGGCAGACTGGCTGATCGGAATGAACGGAACTAGGGCATATACGACCTGTTATTTTAAACGTCTGGTTGTGGGCAGGGTGCAGACGCCAACGCTTGCCATGCTTGCGGAACGTCAGGATAAGATTGAGCATTTTCAGAAAGAAGCCTTTTATAAAGTAGCACTGACAGACGGAAGGCTTACGGTAGTTTCTGAAAATATTGCAAATGAGGAAGCAGCCGATCTCCTTGCTTCCTTATGTATGGATTCGGAAGCAGTGATTACACAGATAAAGAGGGAACAAAAGAAAGCGTTTCCTCCCAAACTTTATGATCTGACCAGTCTGCAAAGGGAAGCAAACCGTTACTTTGGCTATACGGCAAAGAAAACACTGGATATGCTGCAGGAATTATATGAAGAAAAGCTGGTCACTTATCCAAGAACGGACAGCCAGTTCGTGACGGAGGATATGAGGGATACCGTAGAGGAACTGGTAGGGAAAATGCCAGTCTTACTTCCGTTCTTGGATTATGGACAGCTGGGACATAACATCACCAGAGTGATTAACAATGCAAAAGTATCCGACCATCATGCGATTCTTCCAACAAAAGAAGCCGTAGAAAAAGGAATCTCTGATCTGACAGCGGACAAAAAGAACCTGATGATGCTGGTCTGCCAGCAGCTGGTGCAGGCAACAGGGGAAGAGTATCAGTATGAGCAGACGGATATTATGGTCAAATGTCAGGGACATGATTTTACTGCCAGAGGAAAAGTGCCGGTGCAGATGGGATTTAAAGCGGCGGGGAATGCCTTTAAGAACCAGTGCGTGAAAGCCAAGCCGGAAGAAGAAACGGAAAAAGAAACTTCCATCCCATATGGATATGAAGAAGGAATGACGCTTTCTCCGGTAAAGGCAGAAAAGACAGTGCATTTTACTTCCCCGCCAAAACCATTCAATGAAGATACCCTCCTTGCCGCTATGGAAACCGCAGGGAATAAAGACTTTGATTCGGAGACAGAGAAGAAAGGACTGGGGACTCCGGCAACCAGGGCAGGTATCATTGAAAAACTGGTTTCTTCCGGCTATGCAGTCAGAAAAGGAAAGCAGATCTTGCCAAGCACAGAGGGCAGGGAACTGGTGAATGTCATGCCGGCTTATCTGAAATCTGCCGCAATGACTGCCGAATGGGAAAATCAGCTTTTAATGATGGAAAAAGGGCAGATCACCGATACACAGTTTATGGGTGAGATCACTTCTTTAGTCGGTAAGATTCTTTCTGTGTGCAGGGAAATACCGGAAACGGAAAGGAGAAGGTTCCAGAAAGCAAGGGAAGTGATCGGTAAGTGTCCGGTCTGCGGCTCTGATGTCTACGAAGGAAAGCAAAATTTTTACTGCTCCAACAGGCAGTGTGATTTTGCCCTTTGGAAAGAAAACCGTTTCTTAGGAAGCATGGAGAAAACACTGGATAAAAAGATGGCAGTGGAGCTTCTTGATAAAGCCTGCACCCATGTAAAAGGGCTGTATTCCAGAAAAAAAGATATAAAGTTTGACGCAGATCTTTTACTGACACTGGAGGACGGAAAGCCAAGGTTCCATCTGGAATTTCCAAAGAAGAAAAAGAAATAAGGCAAGGAGGTAGGCAGTATGTCGAAATTACAGGACATCCGGGAACTGGCACAGGAACATGCGACATTGGTGAGCAGTTCGCCAAGGGACTGGATGGGTTATATGGATACCGCAGCGAGACTATACCGGTATCCTTTTACAGACCAGTTACTGATCCACGCACAGCATCCACAGGCAACCGCCTGTGCGTCCCTGGAACTGTGGAATGAGAAGATGTTCCGCTGGGTAAACCGGGGAGCTAGGGGAATCGCCCTGCTTGACGAGAATGGTCATAATACCAGACTCCGGTATGTGTTTGATATTTCAGATACGCACATGGTGGCAGGCGGAAGAAGCCCTTACCTGTGGCAGATGCAGGAACATCAGCAGGAAGAGATCCTTACCCATCTGGCAGAAGCGTATGGTCTGGAAGAAAAAGATACAGGGACTTTATCGGATGCGTTGATGGCGGTTGCAAGGGAAATGGTCGCAGACAGTCTGGAAGAATATCTGGACGGCTTGGAATATGCAGCGGAAGGAACGTATCTGGAAGATCTGGATGAAGTTACGATCCGCAGTGATTTCCGCCAGCTTGCAACGGACAGTGTATATTACATGCTTTGCAGACGGTGTGGTCTGGAACCGATGGAGCTTCTGGAAGAAGAGGATTTTATGCATATCACAGATTATAACCGTCTGTCAGTTCTCACCTTCCTTGGAAATGCGGCAAGCCAGCTCAGTGAGAGTATTCTGATTGATATTGGAAAGACCGTACATAAAATTTCTCTGGAAGAAGCGAGAAAAGAGGTTGAAAAATCCAATGAAAGGAATTATAATAACTTTACCACGTTAATGCGTGAAACTAAAAACCGGGATGCAGAAACGAAAAAAGAAGAAAATATTGAAAATGAAGGAGGAACCGATTATGGAACTGACATATCATCGCAAGGGAGATTACCTGTTTCCGAATCTGACCGTCGAAGAGGAAGAAGTGACGATCGGGAAATACGGGATGCTGCGGAGGACATTTCTGAAGGAACACAAGAACAGCCTTTATCAGAGCCTGTTCCTGACCGGGAAGCTGAACAGCCATCTGGAACAGATCGAGAAAGCGGCACAGGAGAGAATGGACAGCCAGATGGAGAAATTACTGGAGAAGAGTCCGGCACCGGACAAGGAAGCAGATCCGATGGCATGGACAGCACACATGAACGCACTGATGGCAACAGCGGAAGAGAGCATCTTGACGGAATTGGTATACAGTTAGTCGAAGATACAAGAGAAGATGGATTGAGTAAAGCAGAGGAAGAGATCGCCTCTGCTTTATCTTTGCCCGAATATCCAACCGTAAATGAACAAAGACGGCAGATCGAGGAGAGGGCAGCTGCCCTTTATGCCGGAGAAATCCCGATTCCAGAGGAAGTTGTCGATGAGATCTTACGGACAGGAGGAAACCGGAAAGCCAGCCAGCTCCGGATCATCTATAATTTCATGAGTGAACAGACACCGGAGGAATATACGGAGTTTGTGAAGCGTGAATACCGTAAAGGTGGAAAAGGTTTTCAGATTGATGGAAATGAATATTCAGTCTGGTTTGATGAAACCGGGATGCAGATCGCAGTGGGGCATACGGTTACAGACCATATCTTAGATAAGGCATTTTTATCATGGGAAGATGTCAGCGGACGTATCCATCAGCTTTTAGATCAGGGTGAATATGCACCGCAGTCTGTATTGGATGCGGCAAGAAGTAATGCAGTAAAAGAACACGCCCAGGCTCTTGCCTATATGAAAGGGGATATGGCAGAAGGAGTAGCGGAGATTGTTTTTGACGAAGAGGACTTACCACATCTTCGCAGTATCTATCCGGAGATCACGGATTATCTGGAAGAAAAGCTGGAGGATCCCCAGTGGCTTTCGGAACTGAATGAAAGACTGGATGCACTGGCAGAAGCCTATGAAGAAAATCATTCTATTATGCGTTTCCATCATTATAATCCTGTAAATATCTCAAAGCAGTTTCAGAAGTTTGCGGATGAGGTGATTCCTTATCAGGCTAGGGACGGCTTTGCCTGGAAAGAACATCCGATGTTCATTACACAGGATGAGATTGATGCTTATCTTGCAGGAGGTGGAGCGTATTCGCAGGGCAGGCTTAGGACGTATTCCTTTTATCTGCTGCATGAAGATGAAAGATCGAGGACAGGTTTTATCAAGGAACAGTATGGGATCGGTGGAAGCAGTCATGCACTGTCTGGGGCGGATGATTCACACGCAAATTATGATGGAAAAGGATTGTTTCTTGCAAGAGGTGCTTATGGAAATCCATATACATCAGTTTTATTATCTTGGAATAAAGTTGCAAATAGAGTAGCTTATCTGATAAAGAATGACCAGTTCCTGCAGGCAGAAGATTATGCTCGTATGCCGGAATATGAACGGGAACAGATGGCGAACAAGGTACTCCGCTTTTATGACCGTCTTCCGGAAGAGATAGACAGACCATTTACGGATGATTTCTTCTGGGAAAAACCAGGAAAAGAAATGGTGGCAGTTTTAGAGAATCCAGAGCAGACAGAAGAACTGTTACAGAAGATGGATGCAGCATTGGCAGTTCTGCCATTAGATTTTGAGGCATATGGGACAAACTACCAGCAGAAAACAGAACTTCTTTCAGAACTTCACCAGTATGCAGAAGGAACCTATACGATTTTCCCGACACCGGAAGCAGAACCGTCTTTTGCGGAACCATCCGGGCACCAGATGACCATGTTTGATTTCTTGGATACGAAGGCAGTGACAGAACCGACCGTAGTAGATATGTCAGATGTGGAGGAAATAGAAGAGGAAGAAGTTACTGCCGAAGAATCTATTCTGGAAAGTCAGGAACAGGAAACAACGAAAGATTCTGAGGGACAGGAACCAACTGAACCAGAAGAAGAGACAACAGCTAAAACAGCAGAAGAACTGGCAGAGTCCTGGGATGAGGGTGTTTTTGAGTATCAGGGGTATCACTTTGAAGCAGTAGGGGTATTGCCGGAAGGAATAGAAGGAAAAGATCTGGTTGCACAGACCCGTTCCAATACAGAACTGCATTTATCGACCTACCATACAGAAGATTTCCCAAAGTATTCTTATGATGATTTTTATGCAGTCAGCAATGCACCAACTGCCGATGTGTTCCGGTGCCTGGAAACCGGACGCAATTATATTCCCGGAGAAAATGAACTGTTTGGATATGAGGGAGAATTCCAACCATATTTAAAACCGGAAGTAGAAGAGATTGTAACAGAACCGCATAACTTTCGGATTCAGGATAATGACCTTGGAGCAGGCGGTCCGAAAGCAAAGTATAAAGCAAATATGGAAGCCATCCATTTGTTACAGACGTTGGAGAAAGAAGAACGTCTGGCAACACCCGAAGAACAGGAAATCTTATCCCGTTATGTTGGCTGGGGTGGTATCCCACAGGCATTTGAGGAGAGTAACAGCAGCTGGGCAAATGAGTATCTGGAATTAAAGAATACTTTATCACCGGAAGAATACAGTGCAGCAAGGGCATCGACCTTAAATGCTTTTTATACGTCCCCGACCGTGATCCGAAGTATGTATGAAGCACTGGAAAATATGGGACTGAAACAGGGAAATATTCTGGAGCCGTCCTGTGGTGTCGGTAACTTTATGGGACTGATCCCGGAGAGTATGGGCAAAGCCAATATGTACGGTGTGGAACTCGACCCGGTTTCGGGAAGAATCGCAAAACAGCTTTACCAGAAAAACAAGATTGCAGTACAGGGATTTGAGGAAACCAGTTATCCGGACAGCTTTTTTGACTGTGTGATAGGCAATGTTCCATTTGGAGCGTATCAGGTCAGTGACCGCAGATATGACCGGCATCATTTTATGATCCATGATTATTTTATTGCAAAATCCCTTGATCTGGTCCGTCCGGGCGGCGTAGTTGCAGTAGTAACTTCCAGTGGAACGATGGATAAGCAGAATCCGGCAGTGAGACAGTATATCGCAAACCGGGCAGAACTGCTTGGAGCCATCCGATTACCGAATAATGCGTTCCAGAGAAATGCCAATACCAGCGTTGTTTCTGATATTCTGTTTTTCCAGAAAAGGGACAGGGCATCCATTGAGGAACCGGAATGGTTAAATTTAAAGGAAACACCAGAAGGCTATTCAGTCAATGCTTATTTTGCAGAGCATCCGGAAATGGTGCTTGGTGAGTTTACTACAGAAAGTACCCAGTATGGAAAGCAGGAAGTGACCGTAAAACCAAAAGAAGGAATTACCTTAGAAGAACAATTAAAAGAAGCTGTCCAGAATATCCATGGCACGATCACGGAACTGGAACTTTCGGATACCGAGTTAGAAGAGGATGTTGTCTCTATCCCGGCAGACCCGGATGTAAAGAATTTCAGTTTTACCGTAGTGAATGAGGAAGTCTATTACCGGGAAAATTCTGTGATGAACCGCATGGAGCTTCCGGCAATGACAGCGGAACGTGTCAAAGGGATGGTGAAGATCCGTGATGTTACGAATGAACTGATCCAGTGCCAGATGGAAGAGGGAAGCGATGAACAGATCACAAAGCTGCAGGGAAAACTCAATGAAGAATACGATACCTTTACAGCAAAATATGGTCTTATCAGCAGCAATGCCAATAAGCGGGCATTTAGTCAGGACAGCAGCTATTGTCTTTTGACTTCTCTGGAATTTCTGGATGATAAGGGAGAACTGAAACGGAAAGCGGATATTTTTACCAAAAGGACGATCCGCAGGGCAGAAACGGTAACTTCCGTGGATACTGCCAGTGAAGCACTTGCGGTTTCCATTGGTGAGAGGGCAGGCGTTGACCTTTCCTATATGGCACAGCTTTCCGGGAAAACAGAAGAGGAGCTTACCGAAGAACTGGCAGGGGTGATCTTTAAGAATCCGATCAGTGAAAAATGGGAGCCGTCGGACGAATATCTTTCTGGAAATGTGAGGGAGAAACTGCAGATCGCAAAACAGTTTGCAGAAGATCACCCGGAATATCAGGTGAATGTGCAGTATTTGGAGCAGGTACAGCCAAAAGATCTGGATGCATCAGAGATTGAGGCAAGACTTGGGGCAACCTGGATCTCCGAGGATTACATTACACGGTTCATGGCAGAAACATTCCATACACCAAGATATTATGTAGGGAGCAAGGTCAAAGTCCAGTATGCCGAAGTGACCGGACAGTGGAATGTTATGGGAAAAAATGTGGACAGCTACGGAAATGCCCTTGTTACTTCCACATATGGAACACAGAGAGCCAATGCCTACCGCCTTTTGGAAGATGCCTTAAACCTTAGAGATACCAAGATTTATGACACGGTACAGGATGCCGAGGGGGAACACCGGGAATTAAACCGGAAGGAAACGATGCTGGCACAGCAGAAGCAGGAGCTGATCAAAGAGGAATTTAAGGAGTGGATATTTAAAGACCTGCACCGACGGGAAGATCTCTGTAAGATCTATAATGAACGATTTAACAGCATCCGTCCACGGGAATATGATGGAAGCCATATTCAGTTTGTCGGCATGAACCCGGAGATCACCCTGATGCCGCACCAGAAAAACGCAGTGGCTCATGTGCTGTATGGAAATAATACGTTACTGGCTCATTGCGTAGGAGCAGGAAAGACGTTCCAGATGATCGCAGCTGGTATGGAATCAAAACGGCTGGGACTCTCACAAAAGAATCTTTATGTTGTGCCAAACCATCTGACCGAGCAGTGGGGCAGTGATTTCCTACGTCTCTATCCGGGAGCAAATATCCTGGTGGCAACGAAGAAAGACTTTGAGCCGGCAAACCGAAAACGGTTCTGTTCCCGTATTGCGACAGGGGATTATGATGCCGTGATCATCGGCCATACGCAGTTTGAGAAAATCCCTCTTTCAAGAAAACGGCAGATTGCCATGCTGGAAGATCAGATCGCAGATATTACGTTTTCCATTGAAGAAGCGGCACATCAGGCAGGACAGAATTATACCATCAAGCAGTTGGAAAAAACAAAGAAGAGTCTGCAGGCGAGGATGAAGAAACTCAATGACCAGACCAGAAAGGATGATGTAGTAACTTTTGAGCAGTTGGGTGTAGACCGGCTGTTTGTGGATGAGAGCCATAGTTTTAAGAACCTTTTTTTGTATACAAAAATGCGGAATGTGGCGGGTATCTCACAGACGGATGCACAGAAAAGTTCGGATATGTTTATGAAATGTCGGTACATGGATGAACTGACCGGCGGCAGAGGGATCACCTTTGCTACAGGTACTCCCGTATCGAACAGTATGACGGAGCTTTACACTATCATGCGTTATCTCCAGTATGACACACTCATGCGTATGGGTATGGGACACTTTGATTCCTGGGCGGCAACGTTTGGGGAGACAGTAACCGCAATCGAATTATCACCGGAAGGAACGGGCTATCGTGCGAAAACACGGTTTGCCCGTTTTTTTAATCTTCCAGAGCTGATCTCCATTTTTAAGGAAGCTGCGGATATTCAGACATCGGATATGCTGAATCTTCCTGTACCGGAAGCAGAGTTTATCAATGAAGTCTTAAAACCAAGTGAAGAACAGCAGGAAATGGTCAGTGCCTTTTCGGAACGTGCGGAAGAAGTAAGAGCCGGTCTTGTGAATCCAACGGTGGACAACATGCTCAAGATTACCAATGACGGAAGAAAATGTGCATTGGATCAGAGGCTATTAAATGAACTCCTTCCGGATGCAGAAAAAAGCAAGGTCAATACCTGTGTGGAAAATGCTTTTCAGGTATGGGACGAGGGAAAAGCAGATCGGACAACACAGCTGATCTTCTGTGACTTGTCTACTCCAAAAGGGGATGGGACTTTCAATGTATATGATGATGTCCGAAACAAACTGGTTGCCAGGGGAATCCCGAAAGAAGAGATTGCGTTTATCCATGAATACAACACGGAGACAAAGAAAGCAGATTTGTTTGCAAAGGTACGGGCCGGGCAGGTGAGAATCCTTATGGGTTCCACTCCAAAACTCGGTGCTGGTACCAACGTACAGGACAGGCTCATTGCCCTCCATCACCTTGACTGTCCGTGGAAGCCGTCTGATCTGGAACAGCAGGAAGGACGTATTTTAAGACAGGGAAACCAGAATGACAAAGTAAAGATATTCCGGTATGTGACGGAGAACACTTTTGATGCGTATATGTGGCAGATTTTGGAGAATAAGCAGAAGTTCATCAGCCAGATCATGACCAGTAAATCCCCGGTCAGGGCTTGTGAAGATGTGGATGATACGGCACTGTCCTATGCAGAGATCAAGGCACTTGCTACAGGCAATCCGTACATTAAGGAAAAAATGGATCTGGATGTGCAGGTGAGTAAGCTGAAACTCTTAAAGGCAAACCATACCAGTCAGATTTACCGTCTGGAATCCGATATTGCAAAGAATTTCCCGGTACAGATCAGTGCATTGAAAGAGCGGATTGCCGGGATGCAGATAGATTCCCAGGTAGTAAAAAGCGTGGATTTACAGGATAATGACACGTTTGCCATGACAGTAGGGAATGTCCTTTATGAAGATAAGAAAGAAGCAGGCGAAGTGTTGATCGCTGCTTGTGCAGGGTTAAAAACCGTCAGCACCGGCGGAAAGGTCGGGGAATATCATGGGTTTACGTTATCTGCTTCCTACAATATGTTCTCCAATGCATTTGAACTGACGGTCAAAGGGAAATGTTCTTATAAGCTGGAGATCGGAAAAGACCCGGTAGGAAATATGCAGCGTATCCATAACACCCTTTCTTCCATTGACAGGAAGCTGACGGAAAGTGAGCAGAAGTTAGAAACCGTACAACAGCAGCTTGCTACTGCACAGGAAGAGGTAAAGAAGCCATTCCCGAAAGAAGCAGAGCTGAATGAAAAGATAGAACGGTTATCCGAGTTAAATGCCTTGCTGAACATGGATGAAAAGGGCAATGAGACGATTATGGCAGATGAGGATATTGGCAGAGAAGGAAGCAGCACAGACAGCAGGGATGCCGTAGAAGAAAAAGAACTTCCGGAAACAGCAGACAGAATCCATAAGCCATCTATTCTGGAACGCTTAAAGCAGGAGAAGGCACAGCAGAATACAGCGGAACAGCCACCTGTACAGAAAACTGCAAAGAAAAAACACGAACAGGAGTTATAAAAGATTTCCCGTCAGAGTTTTCTCTGGCGGGGACATAAAATGGAGGGTTTGTTTATGGCAAATAATATAGAAAAACAGTTAAAAGAAATATCGGAACGGCTGGAGCAGGGAGTAAAAGAAATCTTTACTTCGGAGAGATATACCGAATATCTGAATACCATGTCAAAGTTCCACAATTACAGTTTTAATAACACGCTGCTGATCACCATGCAGAAACCGGAAGCAACACTGGTGGCAGGGTATCAGGCATGGCAGAAGAAATTTAACCGTCATGTAAAACGTGGAGAGAAAGGAATCCAGATCATCGCACCAGCACCGATACGGGAGAAACAGGAGATTGAAAAGATCGACCCGGTAACAAAAGAGCCTGTGATCGGGGATGATGGACAGCCGGAAACAGAGATTGTGGAGATGGTGATACCGAGATTCCGTGTAGCGACAGTGTTTGATGTCAGCCAGACAGAGGGAGAACCGATCGCAGAACTGGAGGTGCCGGAGCTTACCGGAAGTGTACAGTTTTATGATACGTTCATGCAGGCATTGCAGAATATTTCTCCTGTGCCGATCCGCATGATGAATGTGGAAGGGGATGCAAAAGGCTATTATCACCAGACAGAAAAATATATTGCGATAAAGGAAGATATGAGTAATGTCCAGACGATGAAAACCGGAGTCCATGAAGTGAGCCACGCATTGCTGCATGACCGGGAAGTAATGGATGCGGAAGGCGTCTTAAAAGACCAGACAACAAAGGAAGTGGAAGCAGAAAGTATCGCTTACATAGTCTGCAACCATTTTGGTCTGGATACTTCAGAATATTCCTTTACTTATATTGCCAGCTGGTGTGAGAGCAGGGATATGAAGGCATTGAAAGCATCAATGGATACCATCCGAAAAACATCGGCAGAGATCATCGGGAACATTGAGGAGCAGATGCATGAAATTGAGATGGAAAGACCGATCAGAGAAACATTTCATAGAGAGGATGTTATTCTGCATCTTTCAGGCAGTATGGGTTCGGAATATAGTTATAATCTGGTAGAGAATATGACAGCAGAACAGGTGCAGGAGAATGTAAGGGAATATGTTACTTTACTGGAACAGAAAGAACTTTCAGAGGATGAGAAACCACTGGAAGAATTTTTGGAGGACAGAGGTGCAACGATCACAGTATTGTATGCAAGTGATGGAGTGGGAGAGAATTATCCGATTGACTTCTTTGATGTAGCGTATGATGCTGATACAGGCATTGCTTATTTTTCAGAGCTGACACCGAGAGAACAGGCAGAGATGCTGGTGGAAAAAGCGGAATTTCCGAGAACAATTTTTACAGAAGGAGAGAAAGCATTTGTAACGGAATACGCAGAAACCTTTCCCGGCCAGATAGAAAGACTGAATGATCTGGTTTGGGATATGCGGGGATCTTATGATGAAGCCGGTACAAACTTAGTACATGAAGTGATCCAGGCAACAAGAGCAAACTTTCCAACCAAAGAGTTTCCAGAAGAAAGAGAAAGTACCATGCAGTATGCCCATAGACTGATTGAAGCTGCAGAAACCGCCAGCCATGAGAATTTTACGGAATCCCAAAGGAATCTTATCGTAAATTTTGCTTATAAGATGGATGACAGGGATGAAGTTTTGGGGTTGGTAAATCGTATGCTGACAGCGAACAGGGGAGAACGCAGTGAAGTTATGAGAAGCCTTGTGCATGAGACAGAGGCACAGATGGATAACTTTCCAGATGGAAGGATCGGTTTTACAGAAATGCACGAAGCAGGAATCCGACTGGAAAATATGTATCCTCTTGAAAAAAACAGGGCAGTAGAATTGTATCGTGAAGGTGCGGAAGTTTTTATCTTACATGGAAATCCAGACAATCCAGAACAGGCAGGACAGATTCTTGCAGAAACAGAAAATGCGATCCTGGGGCATGACGGTATCTTTGGTATTACGGAAGCGGAATGGGAAGTACATAAAGAAAGAGAAGCAGCGATAGCCAGACAGGAAAAACTGGAACAGGATAGTGCAGAAAAGATTGATGAAACCTTACTTCTTCATGGAGAAAGCGGTCGTTTTGCAATCTATCAGATGGATACGGGTGGAGAGCATACTTATCAGTTTATGGGGGTTGAATCGGCTCAAAAATTAGGCTATAGCATTGATGGAAAAGACTACAGGATGGTGTATGCGGCTCCATGGACACCAACGATCACATTAGATGATATTTTTGAGAGATTTAATATCAACCGCCCAAACGATTTTCATGGACATTCCTTATCGGTAAGCGATGTCATAGTTATAAACCGGACGGCGGAAACAAAGGCTTATTATGTGGATTCTTTCGGCTTTGAGGAACTTCCGGACTTTGTACAGCAGAGAATGGAGATGCTGGAAAATAATCATACCAGAGCCTATCCCCCAGTCTATAAAGGAACACTTGCTCAGGCAATGGAAGAACGGGATGTAGATGCCTATTTGGATTCCAGAAAGTTAAATATTGATTGTAAGAAAGCAATCGAGGAAGTAATCGCATTAAATTTTGACGGGCTGCATTTAAAGGAAGATGCCGCAACGCAAGTGCTGGAACAGTTTGGAGAAGAACGTATGACGTTTGTTATGGCAAATACGCTTCGAGAACTTTCTTATGATGGCAGATTTTCCAGACAGAACAAAGACTGGGCAGAACATATCGAAATCCCGGAAAATATCAATCAGGGGAAGAATCTGAATCAGGATTATGTGATAGAAAGCCATCCGGCAGTATTGAATGGTTTTATTGATATGGCAAGAGCAGAGATCCGGATGCAGAAGATTGAACAGGCATTAGATGAATCGGAAGTCACCATTACAGCAGATACCAGAGGATTTGAAGCAGAGGGACATGCGGGAACCTGGCATACAGTAGATGAAAGAGAGTATGCAGGGGAGAAGTTCTTCTTCATGGAGCATGATGAGTATGGTTCAGATGTGGCAGGGATTATCGTATCGGAACATGGTCGGCTTGTCGCAGAAGATCTCTGGAATGGGTATGATGCAGGAGCATTGGAAGCTATTTCAGAACATCTGCAGGAAAAAGGGATTTCTGTAGAGGGACTTATGCCGGAACTGGAACCGGATGAACTGGCATATAAGATTGACGATAAGTATTTTGCAATCCAGAAAACAGAGGAAGGTTATGATTATACCTTTTATGCTTTGGATTACGATGAGATTGACGGTGGTGCTTATGACAATCCTTATATTTCTATGCGGCAGGCAATGGAAGATATTCTGGAAGATGAAGATATGTCCCTGGAAAATGCAGTTCCCGTTGATTATGAGGATTTGATGGCAGAAGTGGAAGAAGCAGGCGAACGGCAGATGCAGCTGGCACAGTTATTAAAGAATTGTCCTCCAAGTATTTTTGAGGACTATGACAGGGAAAGAGCAGTGGATACCTGTGAGGGAATTGCAATGCAGTTTACCAAAAGCAAAGGGTATCTGACTGTACAGGCAACGGAAGAAGGTTATTTTTATATTTTTTATGATTCTGACCTGCACGAAATCCATTCCAATGATTATGACGATCCAAAGGTATCTGTTCAGAACGCTACTTATGAAATCCTGAAAAATGAAAGAATGGATGATATGGAGTGTGTCAAAGTGGACTATAAAGAATTTGAGGCAATGACCATCCAACATTCCAGAGACTTACTGCAGGCAGGTGAGCTTCGTGCGACCTCTGAGATTGGAAGAGATGAGGTCGCATTAAATGGTCTTAGCAGGGCAGAAGTGGAACGGGGTGTTTTGTATCATGCACAGGGTATTCTGGAAGATATGGGATTAGAAA